>OBJQ01000016.1_pt1 | contig 228921 bp, 216 predicted proteins | sample 1519921 | NCBI WGS metagenome assembly OBJQ01 (sample SAMN04209244, study PRJEB22552) | human gut metagenome | biome: gut; material: feces | host: Homo sapiens | place: USA: Oklahoma
AAGCCCTCCTACTTCTATATACGAGAGTAAGAGGGCAAATTTCTTTTTTATTTTCTACTTCACATAATTTCACATATTATCCTATTACATATCTTGGAATTGCGCATTATACAATTGCTTATAAAACCCATCTTGATGAATCAATTCATCATGTGTTCCTTTTTCAATCAGATGTCCATCCTTGATAACCAATATTAAATCAGCATTTCTAATTGTAGATAATCGATGTGCAATCACAAAACTTGTTCGTCCTTGCATAACATTATGCATAGCTTCTTGTAACATCTTTTCCAAACGTGTATCTACTGAAGAAGTAGCTTCATCTAATATCATAATTGGCGGATTTTTAAGAATTGCTCTAGCAATTGTTAAAAGTTGTTTCTCTCCTTGTGAAATATTATTTGCTTCTTCATTCACAATCATATCATAACCATCAGGTAAAGTTCTGATAAAATGATCAACATTGGCTTGTCTAGCTGCGGCAATGACTTCATCTTTTCTCGCATCTAAGCGACCATAACGAATGTTATCATAGATACTTCCATGAAATAACCAAGTATCTTGTAAAACCATTCCAAAAATAGAGCGTAATTGTTCTCTTGGCATATTTCTAATATCTACGCCATCTATCTTGATACTTCCTGATGTTGTATCATAAAAACGCATTAACAAACTAATTAAAGTTGTTTTCCCTGAACCCGTTGGTCCAACAACTGCAACCATTTGTCCACTTTTGATATCTACATCAATATCATGTAAAACTTCTTCGTCATGATATCCAAAACAAATATGCTCTAATTCTACATGACCTTCAACATGATCTAGAACTTGAACATTTTCAATCAATGGTTCTTCATCTTCATTCAAAACTTCAAAAATACGATGAGCAGCAGCAAAGGCCGATTGAATTTGAGAAGATAAATTACTCACTTGTGATATAGGATCATTAACTTGCCAAATATAACGAACAAAAGCTTGTAATTCCCCTATCAATAATTTTCCTTGCATAGCAAATAAACTTCCTAAAAAACCAATTGTACCAATAATAATATAAGTCACTAAAGAAATACAAGGAGAAATGATTGATGACATAAATTGAGCTTGAAATGCATTTTGACATAAATTTTCATTAATATCTTTAAATTTATCAATTGATTGTTGTTGCTTATTAAAAAGCAAGATTTCATTATAGCCGGTATACATTTCTGTAATAGCTCCATTTAATTTTCCTAAAGCATCTTGTTGAGCTTGGAACTTTCGTTGTGAACGTTTGACAATAACTTTCGTTATGAATAAAGCTGCTGGAATAATCAAAAGAACAACGAAAGTCATGAAAACATTGATATTAAACATCATAATAATGGCTAATATTAACATCAATGTCCCACGAATCATTTCAGTTAATGTTTGTTGTAAAGCATTAGATAATGTATCAACATCATTTGTAATACGACTTAATATATCACCATATTGATGTGTATCAAAATAACTAACAGGTAATTTTCTAATTTTATCTTGTAAAGCATTTCTTAAATCATGCATCGCATTTTGAATAGAATTTGTTAAAGTAATTGTCGTCACTGATTGAGATGCAGTCTTTAACAAATATAGTCCTAACAAAACCATCATAATTTGCATGACTTTATCAAATTCTACGCCTGCTCCTTCCACTTTATTAGCAATATCCATTGCATTTTTCATCAATAAAGAAGTCATCATTCCTTCTACCATTGGCGAAACAGATAAAGCAAAACACGTCACAATAACCATAAACATTGCTGTAAAGAAGCCCCATTTATAAGGAGAGATAAAAGGGGAAAGCTGTTTGATTGACGTTTTAAAAGTTTGCCATTTTTTACTCATAAGCCAACTCCTCCTCACTTAATTGAGATGCTGCAATCTCATGATAGATTGGACAGTTCTTCAACAATTCATGATGTTTCCCTTGCCCAACAACCTTTCCTTCATCCAAAACAATAATTTTATCAGCATCCATAATTGTTGAAATACGTTGAGCAACAATCAAAACAATTGATGTCTTTGTTTCTTGTTTAAGTGCCTTTCTTAAAGTCGCATCCGTCTTAAAATCAAGAGCTGAAAAAGAATCATCAAAAATATAAATTTCTGGCTTTTTAATTAACGCTCTAGCAATACTTAAACGTTGACGTTGTCCACCAGACACATTTGTTGCACTTTCTGTAATCACTTCATCAAAACCTAAAGGTTTTTCACAAATAAAATCATAACTTTGAGAAACTTTAGCAGCATGTTCTAATTCTTCTAAAGTTGCATCCTCTTTTCCATATTTCATATTTTCAGCAATTGTTCCCGTAAACAACATGGCCTTTTGGGGAATAAAACCAATCTTATCCCTTAAAACATTCATCTGGTAATCTTTAACATTCATTCCATCAACCAAAACCTCACCACAACTCACATCATAAAAGCGAGGAATTAAGTTAATCAATGTACTTTTACCAGAACCAGTACTTCCAATAAAAGCCACTGTTTCTCCCTCATGAGCTTCAAATGAGATATCTTTTAAAACAGCTTCTTCGCTATCAGGATAAACAAAAGTCACATGATTAAAGACCAATGAATGATGTTCAACTTGTGGATTATCTAAATTCTTATCATCATGAATGTGACTGTTCGTATTTAAAACTTCTTGAATACGTTTTGCTGAAACAGCAGCACGTGGATACATAATAAAAACACTGCAAAACAACATCATAGAAAACATAGCATGGAATAAGTAATCTTGAAATGCAACTAACTTTCCAACTTGTAAAGTTCCTACATTGATCATTGTACTAGCAACATAGAAAATCAGTAGAGTTGCAATATTCATCATTAAGTAGAATGTTGGTTGTGTTAATGTCATTAACTTAAAGATTTTCTTTGTATAACTTGTAAACTGATTATTTGTTTCATTAAATCTTTCTTGTTCATAATCATCATTATTAAAAGCACGAATAACTTTTAATCCTGAAAGGTTTTCACGTGTAATACGATTTAAACGATCTAATGATGATTGTTGTTTTTGTGATAATGGTTCAGATACTTTTGCAACAATAATAACTCCTAATACAATAATAGGTAAAGTTGCTGCAATGATTAAAGATAAATCAAGTGATGTTCTTAAAGTCATCACAAAACTAATAATAACCATAACTGGTGTCAATAATGCTGTTCTTAAAATCACATTAATAAACATTTGAATTTGAAAAGCATCATTGTTTGTACGTGTAATTAATGATGATATTCCAAATTGATTAAATTCATAAGGTGAAAAGGTTTGTACTTTGGTAAAGATTTCATTACGAATATCTCTTGTAATTGAAGTAGAAATCTTAGCACAACAAAAACCAAGTAAAATCGTTCCCCCAACACCTAATATTGAAATCACAATAGATAAAAACCACATAGAATATAAATAACTTTGATTATGTGTAGAAACCCCATAATCAATCATATTGGCAATAATTGTTGGTAATCCTAATTCAACCAATGCAAAACCAAAAACAGATATCATATTCAAAATGAGTAACTTCTTATACTTTTTTAAATACTTCCAGATAAGTAACATAGCTAGCCCTCCTTTTTCGTATAATACATATATCATATACTATAGGGTAAGCCTATAGTCAATAAAAAGTCATTTATTTTTAAAAATAGAAAAAGTCCCAAAGGACTTTTCTATCTTGCTTTTTCTTCAATTTGTTTTAAAACCATATTCACAAATTCATCTAATGATACAGTTGTTTGTTTTTGTTCACCATATTGACGATAAGTCACAGTTCTTTCATCTCTTTCTTTATCACCTAAAACCAATTGATAAGGAATCTTTTTCATTTGTGCTTCTCTAATACGATATCCTAATTTTTCTTCACGATCATCTAATTCCACACGAATTCCTTTATCTTCTAATAATTTAAAGACTTCTTTTGAATATTCTAAGTGATATTCATTTTTAACTGGAATGACTTTCACTTGAGTTGGAGCTAACCATAGTGGGAAAGCACCAGCAAAGTGTTCAATTAAGATACCAATAAATCTTTCAATAGAACCAAAGATAACTCTGTGTAACATAACTGGTCTCACTTTATCACCATTATGATCAACATAAGTTAAATCAAATCTTTCTGGTAAGTTCATATCAAGTTGGATTGTTCCACATTGCCAAACTCTACCTAATGAATCCTTAACATGGAAGTCTAATTTAGGACCATAGAATGCCCCATCTCCTGGATTGATTTTATAATCTTTTCCAGCGGCTTTACATGCAGCAGCTAAAGCAGCTTCACTCTTTTCCCAAATTTCAATTTCACCAATATATTTTTCTTCTGGACGTGTTGATAATTCAATTTCATAAGGTAATCCAAGATTTGAATATACACGATCAATAAAGGCAATTAATCTCACAACTTCACTTTCAATTTGATCTGGTGTCATAAAGATATGCGCATCATCTTGAGTAAAAGTACGAACTCTAAATAAACCATTTAAAGCTCCACTGGCTTCATGTCTATGCACTTGTCCAAGTTCACCCATACGAAGTGGTAAATCTTTGTAAGAATGTAATCCATTTTTATAAACTAACATTGACCCAGGGCAGTTCATTGGCTTAATCGCAAATTCACGATCATCGACATAACTTGTATACATATTTTCTTTATAGTTATACCAGTGTCCTGAAACTTCCCATAATTCTTTAGACATCATAATTGGTGTTTTGATAAATTCATAACCTTCTTTAGCATGTTCTTCATACCAATATTGTTCAAGTGTATTTCTAAGTAACATCCCATGTGGTAAGAAGAATGGCATACCAGGAGCATATTCACTCATCATAAATAAATCTAATTCTCTACCTAATTTCTTATGATCTCTTTTCTTAGCTTCTTCTAAGAAATCCAAATGTTCTTGTAATTCTTCAGGAGTTGGGAAACAAACACCATAGATTCTTTGTAAAACTTTATTATTTTTATCACCTTTCCAATAAGCACCAGAATGTTTTAATAATTTAAAGTTTTTACATAATTTTACTGTTTCAACGTGTGGTCCGCGGCATAAATCTACGAAATCTCCTTGACGATAACAAGTAATATTTCCATCTTCCAATCCACCAATTAAATCAATCTTATAAGGATCATCTTTAAACATTTCTAAAGCTTCATCTTTAGAAATTTCTTCTCTGATAATTCTTTTTCCATCTTTACAGATTTTTTTCATTTCTTTTTCAATCTTAGGTAAATCTTCATCAGTAATTACTTGATCACCTAAATCAATATCATAATAAAATCCTTCACTAACAACTGGTCCTACCCAAAACTTAGCATTTGGATACAAATGTTTTACTGCTTGTGCCATCACATGTGCACAAGAATGGTTTAAAGTATTTAAAGCTTCTTCATTTTTAAAATCTCTCATTTTTCTTCTCCTCCAATCCAATATCTTAAAGTAACATTTCCTTCATGACTATATTTATTTTCAAAAATACCACCACATTTTTCTATGGTTTTCTTTGAAGCCATATTGTCTTCATCACAGGTGACAAGGACAGGCCATATCTCCCATTGTTTACAAAACTTCAACGCTTCCTGTAACATCTTAGTCGCAAAGCCCTGTCTACGATATTTAGGGGCAATGCTGTAACCAATATGTCCACCAATATTTTTTAAATAATCATTTAAACAATGACGAATATTGATACTTCCAACGATTTCATCATCTAACATATAAAGAAAAGTTGTTCCAGGAACAAGACCTTCATCCATATGAATGCCTAAATGCATTTGTTTTTCTTTTTGAATCCAACTCACAAAATCATTTTCATAACTTTCATAGAATCCCACACCATTTAATCCTTCATGATCATGATTTCTTAATTCCTTAACAAATGTTTCCATCGCCTGTTGATGACAATAATCTGGAAAAACAAGTTTTGCATCATGCATAGTCCATCCTCCTCTTATATAAAAAAGAGACTTCATCCAAAGGACGAAATCTCGTGGTACCACCTTTATTCGTTATCAATTTGATAACCTCATTCACCTTAACGCAGTTTCACGACAATCTCTTTCGAGTGTAGCTATTAGGGAGTACCTTTATAAGTCTTGAGAAACTTTCACCAGCCGTTTCCTCTCTAAACAATAACCTTATACAGACATATCCTAAATCATTGCTTGTAGCACTATTTTACATCAATATTCTTTTTTGTCAAGTCATCTGCATGTTTCTCTTTAGCAATTTCATAATATTCTATAATTTCACCCAAACCATAAATCACTAATGCAATAATAAATGAAACAAAACAAGACCAAAGAAGCATAAACATTGATTCAACACCCATTAATTTTCCTGTATTTAAATACGAAGTATTAACAGCCATCTGGTAAGCTTCTCTAATAATATTCCCACCAAGAAAAAGATACGCACAAGCCTTAAGTATTTTAGAAACTTTCATTAACTATATCTCCTCCTTTTTCTTTAACTTTATCATAAATCAAACATCAACATTTTTATTTTTCATATTTTGAAATATTGTCATGATAATGTATTTTTTCAAAACAACCAAACAAATATCCTATTCCATAAATCATTAAAGAAACAAGAAATATTTGAAAACAATTTTGTATAATATTCAAAATCATAACTGATGATATAGATAAACTATTTTCTAATTGAGTCACATGTTCTATTTCTTTATAACAGATTCTTATTATATTCCCAAAGAAAAATAAATAAGAACATATGATTATTTTATGAGAAATATTTTGAAACATTCATCTCACCTCATATACACAATAACATAATGATGTGTAAAAAATATGAAAGTTTAAATTTTTCTCATCATGAAAAAAAGATGTCATTTAGACATCTCATTTCAACAATTACTTAACTGTAACTAATTGTAAATAACTTGTAGTTCCTTCAACACCTGGAGTACCACCAGTTACTAAAATAGTTTCACCAGCATTAATACCGTTTTCTTTAGCAATAACTTCTGCTAAGTTTAATAAACCTTCTCTTGTATCCATTTGTTTACATACAACAGCTTTAATACCCCAGTTAATAGCTAATTTCTTAGTAGTTTTTTCAAAAGGTGTAGCTGCAATAATTGGACATTCTGGTCTATATCTTGACATTTTCTTTGCTGTAAATCCAGATTCAGTAAATGCAATAATAGCAGAAACATCAAATTTATTAGCAATTTCAGCAACTGACATACAGATAGCTTCAGAACTATCATCTGTAGCTGTTAATACTGCTTTTCTATGTAAAGAAGCATAATCTAAAGTAGATTCAGTTTTTAAAGCGATTTTGTTCATAACCATAACGGCTTCTTCAGGATATTTACCTTGTGCAGATTCTCCTGATAACATGATTGCATCAGTACCATCAAAGATAGCATTAGCAACGTCACTTACTTCAGCACGAGTTGGTCTTGGGTTTTCTTGCATTGATTCAAGCATTTGAGTTGCAGTAATAACGATTTTACCAGCAGCTTTACATTTTCTAATTAATTCTTTTTGAATTAAAGGTACATCTTCAGCTGGAACTTCAACACCTAAATCTCCACGTGCTACCATGATACCATCAGCAACTTTGATAATATCATCCATCTTTTCAACACCTTCACTATTTTCAATCTTAGCGATGATTTGAATTTCAGGTTTACCATTTTCAACAAGAACTTTTTTCACATCTAAAACGTCTTGAGGACGACGTACGAATGAAGCAGCGATGTAATCTACATCTTGTTCACATCCAAATACTAAGTCAGCTCTATCTTTTTCAGAAATGAATTCAAATCCTAATTCAATACCTGGAACATTAATTCCACGTTTATTTTTTACTTTACCATCATTTGCACAAACACAAACAATATCAGTACCTTCAACATGGTCAACTAATAATTCAACTTGACCATCATTAACTAAGATAAAACCACCAGGTTTAACATCTTTATATAAATCTTTGTAAGAAATAGTGAAACGATCAGCTGTTCCTACGATATCTTCAACACAGATAGTAGATACTTGACCTTTTTTGAATTCAGTAAATCCACCTTCAAAATCTCCAGTACGGATTTCAGGTCCTTTTGTATCTAAAAGGATAGCACAGTGAGTTCCTAACTCAGCATTGACTTCACGCATAGTTTGCATTTTTTTACCATGTTCTTCAAAATCACCATGTGAGAAGTTACAACGCATAACATTCATCCCTGCTAAAACTAATTTTTTTAGCATCTTTGGATTTTCAGATGCAGGTCCAATTGTACAAACAATTTTCGTCTTTTTCATTTTATCTTTCATACTTTACTTTATCTCCTATACCCTTCTATTTATATATTAACGAAGTTTTAAAACATCTTCGTAAATACCTTGATTGACTTTACGTTTATGACTTAAGACTTCTTCAATAGGTAATCCAATGATTTCACCCTTAACATCACTTACGCATAATCCACCTTTTCCTTCTTCAAGAAGTTCTACGGCTTTAATTCCTAAACGTGTTGCTAAAACACGATCTCTAGCTGTTGGACTTCCACCTCTTTGCATATGTCCTAAAACATTTGCACGTGTTTCAAATCCAGTTGCTTCTTCAATACGTTTTGCTAAAGCATGAACATCAGTAATATGTTCAGTAATAACAACTAACGCATGTTTTTTATCAGATGCTTTTGAACGTTTTAAAGTTTCAATAATTTCAGCTTCATCAAAACCACTTTCACTTGTTACGATCATTTCTGCTCCACAAGCAAGTCCAGCATGAACAGCTAAATCTCCACATCTTCTACCCATAACTTCAAGAATTGTACATCTTTGATGTGAACTTGAAGTATCTCTTAATTTATCTAACGCATCTACAATTGTATTTAATGCAGTATCAAACCCAATTGTAAAATCAGTATCAGGAATATCATTATCAATTGTACCAGGAATTCCAATACAATTAATTCCCATTTCAGTTAATTTTAAAGCACCATTGTAGCTTCCGTCTCCACCAATAACAACCAAAGCTTCCATACCCACTTTTTTCATTTGTTCAATGGCTTCTTTTCTCACTTCAGGATCTTTGAATTCAGGGAAACGTGCAGATTTTAAGAAAGTCCCGCCAATATTAATAATATTACGTGTACTGTGACTATCAAATTCAATGAAGTCACCATCATGTAACCCTTTATAACCTAATCTTACACCATAAACCTTAATTCCCTTGTTCAAACAAGTTCTTGTGACAGCACGAATGGCTGCATTCATTCCAGGCGCATCTCCTCCAGAAGTAAGGATTCCAATACATTTTACCATAACACTTCTCCTCTCACTTTATAGCATTTTGATTCTATCATAAAACATTGATATATTCTACACTTTTGTTAACATTCTATATCTTCATTTTGCCCTCGTCAAGCATTATTTCAATGCTTAGCGCTTTCAATTTTGAAATAATTGTATTTGCTCGAATTTCATCACCTTTTTTTATAGTATAGACCTTTTTTAAATCTTTATAACCGTACATACTTGTAAAAAAAGTTGGCAAATGATTAAGCAAACGATAAGATAAAATTGACAACAAGATTTCATCTCTTGACCATTGTGTCACATTTTCTTCACCAATTCCATCTAACAATAAATAATCAACTTTCATTAATTTATCCATAGCATATTCATTATCACCTGTTGAAAAGCTAGCTTTTAAATCAATCAAATAAGTTGGAAAATGAATAAAACCTATCTCTTTTCCCTTTTTAGCTAACGAATTCATTAATCCCGCTAACAAAGTTGTCTTTCCACAGCCCATTTCACCATGTAAAAACAATCCTTTATCACTAGGTTCTTGAATATACTTTAAAATATTTCCTAATGCGTATTGTCCATTTGGTGATAAGCTTTGAGCATTTTTAACGATATTTAAAGACGTTAAATCTGTTAATAATAAATCATCATTCATATTTGTAATCACAAACTTTTCCAACAACAAACGTCTTTTTTCTAAAGATTTTCCATATGCACAACTCTCTAATTCTAAAACAATATCTCCATCATGATAAACCAGATTCTTTTTCATTCCTTTATTTGCTTTTGGGCAACTTTCTAAAGATTGACAATCAAGACACATATGATAATCATCATTATAATCTAAAAACTCAACCCAATAATCATCCATAATTGATGGCTGTAAGTGATGTTTTTTTAAAAAAGCTTGAATATGCTTTTGTGAAGCTAAGGCATATATGCTTTCTTTTTTCATATCTTCAATATCTGTTTGATTCATCATATCTCCTATTTTTTTCATAATTGCCCCTCCTTCAATTGACTAAGCAAATTCATTAACTCATCTGTTGATTCAACTTGTGGTTTTTCTTCTTGAACACTTTTTTCTTGAACTTCTTGAGTTTCTTCTTCATCTTTATTCATTAATTCATTATAAGCGTCCATTGCTGTTAAAATATTCTTACGAACCCATGAAGACCCAATTGCTTCACAATAACGTTTCGATAAACGATTATTGTTTTTCCCAAGCACATATTCTATTAACACATTAACCACAGCTGGCTTTAATCCTAGTTGCAACATCAAAGTTTCAACAATCATTAAATCATGAAAGACCGGTTCACGTCCACCTTGTTTTTCTTTTAAGAGTTCATATGGGGTAATACTGTCTAAATATTTCATATGTAAAACAAGTGGTGAATCTTGTTGATCTTGGGTTTGATATTGTAAAGGTTGTTTGTGATAGATTTCTTTTAATTGTGATGATTCACTTATTTCCATATGTTTTTTGATTTGAGTTTTTAATAGTTCACGATTCAATCCTTGAGATTGCATTGCATCTTTAACAAAACCGGCGAGTGTTAAAGCATCTATTGAATAAACACTTGCAAGTTGAGTCATATAATGAAAATCTTCTTGAGTTAACAAAGAACGATTAATTTGATAATTTGATAAAGCTTTTAACAATAAATCATAATCATAAGATATTTCTACATCCTTTTGCATTCTTTCCTGAAATTCTTCTTTATACTTTAAGATTCTTCCACCTTTTTTAAGATGCTGAATATGAAAAACATCTTGGAATCTTGCTGTAATATCCTCATAATGAGTCAAATCTTCTAAAGATATTTTAAAATATTGAATTGTCTTTTGAAAATCATCTGGTGACAAGGAATCTTCTAATAAAGAAGCAAGAATTTGATTTTTAAAAAAAGCTTTGATTGATAAAGGTGAATGAATTTGATAAACATATTGTGTTAAATCATTTTCATGCTTAACATAAGTCTTTAATAGACCAATAGCTTCCAAGGTTTTCAAATATTTTTCTATATCTAATAAGCTCATTGATAAAAAAGCATTTAATCTTGATAGAGAGGAAGGTGTAATCACTTTATTCATTCTCTTTCCTTCAACAATAAGCATCATATAAAGTGAAATAGCACTAGCCCCTACAATCGGCTGATAAAGATAATATAAACTATCCATTTGAACATCATCTAATGGATAATGCAATTCCACTCTATATAAATCACTCATATATAGTTTCATCTTTTAATACCTTTAATACCCCTTCTATATTTTGATATAAATCTTCAAAATTCTGACGATTATCAATGACATAATCACCCATCATCTTTTTATCTTCAATTGATATTTGTTGCCTGATTAAATGCTTTGCTTTTTCTTCATCAATCTTATTTCTTCTCATTAAACGTTTTAACTGTAATTCTTCATCAACATAAACAACTAAAATCTTATCACATAAATATTCCAAGTGAACTTCAAATAATAAAGGAATATCTAAGAAAATCAAATCATCCTGACACTCTTGAATAGCCTTTTGAATCATTTTAATCACATATGGATGAATAATATTTTCTAAAGCCTCTTTTTTTTGATGATCTTTAAAAACAATATCACCCAATGCTTGCCGATTCATTGTTCCATCTTCATTTAAACAACCAAACAGTTCTTTCACCTTTTCATAACAAGAATTTCCTGGATTCAATGCATCATGAGAAATCTTATCAGCATCTACCACTTGATAACCATGAGTTAATAAATAATGTGTAACTGTACTCTTACCCACAGCAATAGAGCCAGTCAACCCAATAACCCTTGTCATGCACAACTCTCCTTCATATCTTCAATAACCTTCATACACAAAATAGAATCCTGAAAAGACATTCTTTCACTTTCAATCAAATGCTCTTTTAAACAACGATGAACTTCAGCAATTTCACCATAAAAATCATTATCATTCATATACGGTTTTTCAATTACACGTTGTTCATCTGTAATAATTGTTGCCTGAACAGGGCGATAGAAAGGTTCAGCAATGAGCTTTCCTTTTGTTCCAGTAATCACCATCTTTTTTGCTTTCTTTTCATCTATAGCAATTTCAATACGTGCCTTTTGTCCATTTTCGAAAGTCAAATGGAAAACATCATGAACATCTACACCATAATTTTTCTTACAATTTGCACGTACTTTTACAAGTGGTGAATGAATATAATCAAGGGTAGAAGCAACATTGTAAATCCCTACATCATAAAGTGCTCCCCCTTGTTTCTCATCAAAAAGATAATGCTGAGGCTGATAAGGAACATCTGAGCAAAAGTAAGTTTCAATATTTAAAATATCTCCAATCACTCCACTATCAAGTTCCTTTTTTATATCATCAATCAAAGGAATAAATCTTGTTTTCATTGCTTCCATAAAAAATGTATGATTTTGAATGGCTAAATAACAAAGTTCCTGTGTTTGATTTAAAGATAAAGTTGCTGGCTTTTCACAAAGAACAGCCTTCCCTTTCATCAAAGCTTCTTTTGCCCACTGATAATGATCATTATGTCGCATTGCAATATAGACAGCATCAATATTCTTGTCATCTAATAAAGCATGATAATCATCATATGCAATAACATCAGGATGCTCATGAACAAATTCTTCACGCTTTTTTGCTGTATAGCTTGCTATTGCATAAAGTGAAGCATCATCAAAATATGCTAAACCTTGCATAAATCTTTTCGCAATATTACCTAATCCTAAAATACCCCAACGAATCATATCAATACCTCCTTTTTTGACAATGCGGACAATAATATGTACCTCTTTGATTCACGACTATTTTTTTTATTTCACCTTGGCACACGGGACATATCTTTTGAACGTGAACATTTAATTTCACCTGAAAAAGACCATGAATCCCATTAGCATCAAAAGAATGAATTGTCGTTCCCCCTTGGGCAATTGCACTCTTTAAAACTTCAATCGCAATATTTCTTAATTCATGAACACGTTTTTTAGAAAGTCTTGAAGCTTTTGTACGAGGATCAATCTTCATTAAAAAACATATCTCATTTGCATAAATGTTACCAATCCCACACATTATACTTTGATCTAATAAAGCTGATTTAATAGGCAATGATGTTTTGTGTAGTAAAGCATACAGTTCTTCATCACTGATATCAAAAGGCTCTTTTCCTAGCTTTTTTAGCGGTTCTAATTCTCTATAATGATATAAATCAGTCAATTCCATTCGTCCAAACTTACGCGTATCAATATAGCGTAAATCACGATGATTTTTCAAATGAAAGACTACATGAGTATGCTTATCAACTGGTTCATGACTATCTACAATATGATACTTTCCTTCCATTCTTAAATGTGAAACAAAAGCATCTTCATCTAATAAAAAGATCAAATATTTCCCATAACGATCAATCTCTCTAATCGTTTGATGAGTCAAACGATTCACAAATTCATTCGTATCACCATTAATAATTTTATCATAATAAACATCTATTCCTAAAATTTCTTCATCCAATATAAATTGTCTTAATGTTTGTCTTACGGTTTCGACTTCTGGTAGCTCTGGCATAATCTCACCTACTATTTCAAATCATACCAATTGGTTGCATAAGCACCATCAACTTTTAAAGGAACATCCATCAAGAACGCTTCTTCCATTGCTGATTTGATAATTGTCATCATTTCATCTAATTCTTCTTTATAAACATCAAAGATCAATTCATCGTGAACTTGCAAAATCATTTTTGATTTCAATTGTTTTTCTTTCATCAATTGATCAACCTTTACCATAGCTAATTTTAAAATATCAGCTCCACTTCCTTGAATCGGTGAATTCATCGCAAAACGTTTTGCTTGTTCTCTAACAATAAAGTTTTTATCATTAATCGTTGGAATATAACGTTTACGATTCAATACAGTTGAAACATATCCATCTTTTTTACAATCTTCAACAATATTATCCATATAACTTCTAATTTCAGGATATTCTTCAAAATATCTTCTAATAAATTCTTTTGCTTCCGCTAAAGAAACCCCAATTTGTTTAGATAATCTAAATTCACCCATTCCATAAATAATTCCAAAATTAACCGCCTTAGCTTGACGACGCATATTTGATGTTACTTCTTCATCCTTCACTTTAAAAACCAAAGCAGCAGTATGTGTATGAATATCTTTATCCTGATTAAAAGCTTCAATTAATGATTTCACCTGAGCTAAATGAGCTAAGATACGTAATTCGATTTGTGAATAATCAAATGTCACTAAGTAATCATGACTTGCAACAAAGGCTTTTCTAATTAATTTTCCTTCTTCTTGACGTACAGGTATATTTTGTAAGTTAGGATCAATAGATGATAATCTTCCCGTTTGTGTTAAAGCTTGATTAAAGATTGTATGAATCTTTCCATCAGGAAAAACTTGTTCTTGTAAACCTTTAACATAGGTTGAAGTTAATTTTGTAAGCATACGATATTGTTGAATTAAAGGAACAATAGGATGTAAATCTTCTATTTTTTCTAAGATATCTTGAGATGTTGAATAACCACTCTTGGTTTTTTTACCATTAGGTAAACCTAGTTTATTAAATAAAATTTCTCCTAATTGCTTTGGTGAAGAAATATTAAACTTTTCATCAGCCAACATATAAATATCTTCTTCTATCTCTTTAATTTGATGTTCAAATGTCTTTTCTAAATCTTTTAAAACCTGAATATCAACCTTAGCTCCAGTGTATTCCATTTCAGCTAAAATATAGGCCACTGGCAATTCTAATGTTTGATATAAATCATATTGTTCTTCTTCCTTTAATTTTCTAATCGCTTCATCTTTTAATTCATAGATAGCTTTTGCTTTGGAAACTGTATGCTTAGCAAGCAACGATAATTCAGGAATATGTTTTTTCGTATTCTTACCAAAAACTTCTTCTTCATATTGTAAAGATGTATAACCATAATAATCACAAATATACTTCATTTCATCTTTTAAACTTGGATTTAAAATATATGAAGCAAGCTGTAAGTCAAAATCCATTCCTTTTATTTCAATACCATTCCATTTAGCTGATAAAATTTGAGCTTTAATGTTATAGCTGTATTTATGATAATTTTCATTACTTAAATATTTTAAAAATTCTTCATCCTTTAAAGCATTTTCAAAGGTGATAAAATAAGCTTGACTGGCATTATATAAAGCATAACCTAAGACAATAGACTTATGATAATTTTGATCATAAATAGCTCCAATAACACTGCTATCTTGAGTAATTGCAGGCATATGCTCAACAATTTCAAACTTCAATTCACTTGTTTGTGGTTGTCTTGATTCCACAGAAATCTTTTTTAATAAAGAATTCATATCATATTTTTGATAAAAAGCTTTCAATTTTTCAAAATCATAACCTGTATAACGTGCATCATCTAAATCTAATTCCATCGGAATATCACGAAGAATAGTCGCTATTTTTTTTGATTGTAATCCTAAATCAATATTTTCACGAATTTTTTCACCCATTTTTCCTTTAATTTCATGAGCATGTTCTTTCAAGTTTTCAATTGTTCCATATTCATGCAACAATTTCAATGCTGTTTTTTCACCAACTCCTTTAATTCCAGGAATATTATCAGCGCTATCTCCCATCAAACCTAAGAAATCTCTTATTTGATCAGGCTCTAAACCATATTTTTCTTGTAATGTTGCTGGAGTATAAATATCTAATTGAGTAACTCCTTTAACTGTCCGATAAACTGTTGTTTGATCAGACACCAATTGAAATGCATCTTTATCCCCCGTAAAAATAGATACACTCAAACCTTCTTTTTCCGCTAAAGCTGAAAGCGTCCCAATCAAATCATCACCTTCAAATCCCTCCATTTCAAAATAAGGAATCTGATAAGCATCTAAAAATTCTCTAATCATTGCAAATTGACACTTTAATTCATCAGGTGTTTCTTTTCTTGTTGCTTTATATTCATCTAATAAATCATTTCTAAATGTTTTCTTACCATAATCAAAAGCAACAACCAAATACGCTGCTTCTCTTTGTAAAATCCTTTGCAACATATTAGCAAAACCAAAAACTGCATTGGTTGGAATACCATCTTTATTCACCATCAAGTTACCCATTGCGGCTGTCGCATAATAAGCTTTAAACAATAACGAGTTTCCATCTATTAAAACTAATTCTTCCATATCTATTCAATCACCCTCGCCTTATCAATAATAAACGATAACTTATCTTTCATATCTACTTTACCATTAATAAGACATATATTTCCTTTCTTTAACATCATACCTATACTTTTATACCTAGAAGCAAAAACTACGCCATCAATACTGCCCGTTTCATCAAAGCCTTCAATAAAACACATTTCATCACCTTTACGATCTGTAATATTTTTAATTCTTTGAAGTTGAACTACAATATTAACATGTTGATTAACATATTCATATAACGAAGATACATTTACATAAGGAACACCTAACTTAGCTTTCATCAATTCAATAGGATGCATTGATAAATAAATTCCTAAGACTGCTTTTTCCTTCGCTAATTTTTCCTCTTGTTGATCTTTATAAATCGTTAAGACTGGTTTTTCATCAATTCCTAAACTATTTCTTAAACTTCCATAATCCCGTATACTATCAAGATTCTTAAAGATTGTTGCTCGTGACATTCCAAATTCATCTAACGCTCCAGCATCAATCAAAGATTCAATCATCTTTTTAGACACCCTTGATTCATCCATACGTGTTACAAAATCAAAAACATCTACAAACAATCCTTTTTTTCTTTCTTCTATAATGGCCTTATATCCTGCATAACCCACATTTTTAATAGCTAACAGGGAATAACGAATATGACCATTCTCCACCATAAAACGCGCATGCGAATGATTTACAGATGGTGGCAAGATATCCACATGATATGCCTTACACTCTTGAATACAATGTAATTTTGTTGTTTCACTAGATAATTCATTAGACAAAATAGAAGCAAAGAAATAAAGTGGATAATTGGCTTTTAAATAAGCCAACTGATAAGCAATATATCCATAAGCAACACTATGCGATTTATTAAATCCATAATTTGCAAACTTCTCAATCAAATCAAAAACCTCATGAGCCTTCTCTAATGTATATCCCTGTTTTAAACAACCTTCAATAAATTCTTCTTTCATCGATAACATCAATTTTGTTTCTTTCTTAGAAGTTGCCTTCCTTAGTATATCAGCTTTTCCTAATGAAAAACCTGCCATTTTTTGGGCAACCTGCATCAGCTGTTCTTGATATATCATGATTCCATAAGTTGATTTTAAAATTGGTTCAAGTTCTGGTAATGGATAAGTCACTGGCTCTAAATGATCTTTACGCTTTAAATAAGCTGGAATATTTTCCATTGGTCCTGGTCTAAATAAAGCAATAGCTGCCACAATATCATCAAAACAACTAGGTTTCATCTTTCTCAATAAATTTCTCATACCTTGAGACTCTAATTGAAAAACTCCAAATGTATCAGCTTTTGATATCAATTCATAAGTCTTTTGATTATCTAATGGTATACTATTTAAAACAATATTTTGATGTGTATCTCTTTCAATATCCTTACAAATATAATCAAGCATTGTTAAATTCTTCAATCCCAAAAAATCCATTTTAAGAAGTCCAACTTCTTCAATATAATCTTTAGAATACTGCGACATCATTGTTGAGGTCGGTCCATTAATAAGTGGAACAACATCACGCAAAGGTTCTTTTGATAAAATAACCCCTGCTGCATGAGTTGAAATATTACGTGGTAAATGTTCAATAACACTTGTTGCACCAATAATTTTCTTTAACAAGCGATCTTGATTTATCATTGATTGAAAATTTGCTGATGTTTGATACATTTGCGTAATCGTCTTTTTATTTTTAGGTCCAGTAGGAATCATCTTCGCAATAATTTCTAATCGTGCTAAAGGAATCCCCATAACCTTGCCCATGTCTTTAATCGCAACACGAGGTCCATATGTATTAAACGTAACAATCTGTGCTGCATGATCTTGTCCATATTTATCAATCACATAATGAATCACATCATCACGACGATTATCTTGAAAATCAATATCAATATCAGGCATAGATACACGTTCAGGATTCAAAAAACGTTCAAAAAGCAAATCATATTCAATTGGATCAACATTTGTAATCCCCAAAACATAAGCAACCAAACTTCCAGCAGCACTTCCTCTGCCAGCCCCCACTTGAATTTTATTTATTTTTGCATAACGCACATAATCCCATACAATCAAAAAGTAATCATCAAAACCCATTTGATGAATAATATTTAATTCGTATTTTAATCTTTCAATATATTGTGATGGAATATCTTGATGAGAAAATCTTTTCTTCAAACCAACTTTACATAAACTTCTTAAATATTGACTTGCATCACCGTTATGAGGTACAGGATATGAAGGCAAATGCTTTTGTGATAAAGGAATCGTAGCTTTACAAAAATCAAGAACCTGTTTGGTTTCCTCAATAATTTCTTGATCAAACAATTGACTCATTTCTGCTTCTGTCTTTAAATATTTTTCCTGTGTTACTGGTTCATATTTACCATCCAATGTCACACCTTGTAATGAAGCTTGCATTAAATCAATTGCCAAAGCATCCTGTTTTTTTAAATAACGAACTTCATTAGAACATATAATTTTAACCTTAACATATTTAGCTAATGAAATCATTCTTTCATTAAATGTCTCTTGATATTTCAAATGATGATTTTGTAACATCACATAATAATTCTCTTGAAACTCATTCTTTAATAATTGAAGATATTTAACCGCCTGATCTTCCATTTCCTTAGCAACCAATCTTTCCACAATACCTTCAACACATCCAGAAATAACAAACAAATGTTCCTTATACAAAGATAAACTCTTTAAAGAAATACATTTATCCTCACTCAAATTAATATCACAACAAACCTTTACCAAATCAAAATACCCAACATCATCCTTAGCAAGCAAGATAAAAGGATAGATTTCTCCTTCAATCATAATGCTCGCTTCTAATCCAAAAATAGGCTTAATCCCATGCTTTAAACACTCTTTAGAAAACTCTAAAGCCCCAAACATATTATTCTTATCCGTCAAGGCTAAAGCATCCATATGTTTAGCACTTGCATCTTGAATAAGATCCTTCATTAAAATCGTACTATTTTGAAAACTATAACAACTATAGATCTGTAAATGCCCAAACATACGATACCCTCCTTTATTTTACTATTATACCAAAATTCGACCTCATAAGATACAATTATATATAGAAAACATTGAGATTAACTTTTTCATTTTATCATATTATAACATAATCAAAGCACTCTATTCCTTAACTACCAAAAAAGAAAAACTCATCCTAGAATTTTTCCTCTATTATTCTTTGTTATAATTATTTTATCACACAAAGTTGCATATTTCAATATATTTATGCAACCTATAAAATACAATGAAACGAAAAAAGAATCAACATCACTGCAATATATAAACATAAAACAACATAAACAAGCTGCAACAAATAAACCGCTTCAATACTCATAACCCACAACCTAAAAAGATATAAACCAATCAAATAAAAATGATATTGTAATTGAATAACTCTAAAAAAACGCTGATTCAAAATAATAATCAAGCTCAATAAAACCGCTATAAAATGAAAAGGAATAATCCACTTATAACAAACCAACTGTAATATCATACATATGGCACATAACAATTGTAACTTTTTAATTCGTAGTATCATCATATTTCTCACCTTATTCTATGATATGAGAAAAATAAAAAAATAGACAATATTAAACAAATAAAAAGTGAGTAAAAATTACTCACATTCTTTCAAAGCTTTAGCTAATTGATCTGGACAAGATGTTGGTTTCGCTCCACAACGAATTCCTTCTAAACGAGCAATTGCTTCATCCTTATCCATACCTTCAATAAGTCTAGCAACTCCTTGTGTATTCCCAGAACATCCACCAATAAATCTAACTCCTCTTACTTTACCTTCACTATCAACATCAAAATCAATGCGTGACGCACAAGTTCCTTTCGTTCTATAACTATAACTCATCTCTATTCCCTCCTACTTCAATCTACTTTTATCAATCACATAAACACGATCATTATCTTTGAGTCCATTAGACATTCTAATCTTACCATCCTCTAATAACCAGATAGCCTCAACTCCATCCAAAGAATTCACTAATTTCAATCCATCTTCATAACTCATTAAGAAAACTGCTGAACTAAGAAAATCAGCCAATCCACTATCATCAGTAATAATACTTACACTTCTAAAATGAACAGCTGGAAATAAAGTCGCTGGATCAATTAAATGATGATATCTTACTCCATGAATATCTTCATAGAATCTTTGATAATCTCCACTGGTTACAATTGACTCACCTTGTACAACCAAAACAGCTTCATTTTCAGAATCAGCATCTCCTTCTTTATGAGAAAAATTCCCATTCTTAGGTGATTCAATACCAACACAGAATTCATCTTGGCATTCTTTCAAATAGAAGTCTCCTTCTTTTGTGATTTTTCTTTTTCCATGACTAGCTACATTTCCACCACCACTTAACAAGAAATTATCAACACCACTCTTAATTAAATCCTGTTTAATCAACTCAATCGCATAACCTTTTGCTGTAGCACCTACGTCAATCGATACCAATTTATCACTAATATACACTGTTTTTGCTTTTTTATCAATCTTTATGCTGTCAATATTTGTATGTAAATTTGCTTTTTCAAGTTCTTTTTTACTTGGTACATCACCAACTCCATTATGACTTTCAGCTCTTTCACGATAATCATGCCAAATATCTATCACACTCCCAAAAGCAATATTGACCTTATTAGAAATCGTCTTATATCTTTCAATACTAATCGTTAATAAATCAATCAATGCTTGATCAACCTTAACCGCCTTTATTCCTGCATTATCATTAATTGTTTTCACATTATTAATATCATCATAAGAAGAATACTTATCAAAAAGACGATCATAATATTCTAATTTTTCTTTAATCATTTGACATTGACTATCAAAATCATCTTTATTCGTTGCATAACTCATATATTGTGTAATTGTATCAAAAGGTCCAGTAAAAACTTTAGAATAAAGTTGTGGTTTCTTTTGACATCCCATTAACAATAAAAAGCTTAAAACAATCATTACATTTATTAATTTCTTCAATTTCATCACCGTTTTCTATTATAACAACAAATAAAAAAAACTGCGACATATTTTCGCAGTTTTTATATTTTTTTATTTTAAAGCACTACCAGCTTCAGCGATTGCTTCTAAGAAAGCATCAATTGTAATAGTACATTTAGAAGCTAAATCAGTTCCAGTTTTTGGAGCTTTACCACCATGGTAATCTTCAACTTCAATTTTAGCAACTTCATCTAAAGTTTTGTTTTTGATTGAATCTTCGAATGCTTGAGCTTGTTCATACCATTCAGCACCATCTTTGATTTTACCATTCTTAGCTGAAGTTTCTTTCATACCATATTTTTCTTTTCTTTCTGATTTAGTATCAGTTACACCTTTGAGGATTTGAGCAACATCGATTTTTGAATAAACGATTTTACCAGCATCATCAGTAGCTACTAAAGCAATAGTTGTATCTAATTGTTTTTTCTCAGCATCATTTTGCATAACTTCACCGATACCAATTTTTGCAGCATCAACAGCTTGAGCGTTCTTACCAGCTTTATCTACAGCAGCTAAGAAATCATCAATTGTAATTGTACATTTAGAAGCTAAATCAGTTCCAGTTTTTGGAGCTTTACCACCATGATAATCTTCAACTTCAACTTTAGCAATTTGATCTAAAGTTTTATTTTTACAGAATTCTTCGAAGGCTTGAGCTTGTTCATACCATTCTCCACCATCTTTGATTTTTCCAGCTTTTGCTGAAGTTTCTTTCATTCCATATTCTTCTTTTCTTTCTTTTTTAGTTTTTGTAAGTTCACCTTTTGCATCACCAGGTGTAGATTGAGCTACGTCAATATCAATATATTGAACTTTTCCATCTTTGTCCAATCCAATTGCAGCCATAGTTGAATTAACTTGACCTTCATCATTAATTGAACTTACAACACCTAAACCAACTTTGGCATACTTAGCAGCAGTTGTTTCTCCACCAGTAGCACCATCTTTTTTACCACATCCAACTAAAGCAGTTGCAACTAAAGCTGAAGCAGCTAAAACTTTTACTAATTTGTTCATAAAAAATTCTCCTTCCCTATATCTTCCTCTGAACTATCTCTATTATATCTTGAAAGCGTTTATATGGCAAGATATTTTCACCAAAAAATGCCGTCATATTCACACAATTCTCCATTTCAAATCAAGATTGTGAATTTTTTCACTGATTCTATCAACATTTTTTTAGTTCCTTAAAATTCTTTATATTTTAAAAATATTTTTATCATTTATCATCCACATTAACTTTTTCACATAAGCAGAGTATAATGAAGATAGATTTATGAATTTAAACACATAAAGGAGGTGATTATCATGAATCTACTTAACGCAATAAAAACAGTTCGACTCTTTAAAAAACAAGAAGAATTAATTCCTTTAAAAACAAAATGGAGCCAACAATTAGACCCTAATCATGTTTTAGAGGACTATCCTCGTCCTCAAATGAAAAGAGATAATTATATCAATCTTAATGGTTTTTATCACTATGCAATTAACCAGCAAAAAGAAATCCCACATCTTTTTCAAGGTGAAATCCTCGTCCCCTTTTCTCCAGAAAGTCAATTGTCACAAGTTCAAAAACAATTGTTACCAGGTTATTATTTATGGTATGAGAGAGTCTTACCACCTTTAACCAAAGAAAATGGTCACTACCTTCTTCACTTTGGAGCAGTCGATCAAATTGCTGATATCTATATCAACCATCAACATGTTTTTCATCATGTCGGAGGATATTTACCTTTTCAAATAGATATAACCAATCACTTAAATCACCAACATGATATTCTCACAATCCGTGTTACTGATGACTCTGATACTTCCTATCACGCTAAAGGAAAACAACGACTCAAACGTGGTGGCATGTACTATACTGCTCAAAGTGGAATTTGGCAAAGCGTTTGGCTTGAATGGGTAGGCGAGACATATATTGAAGATGTAAAAATCACTCCTGATTATGACCATGACCAGATTCATGTAAAAGTTATTTTAAATCATGAATATCATCAAGATATTCAATTTCAAATCAACCAACAAGTACCCGTTTTAATGCAAGCTTCTTATAATATTATTGATGTGACATTACCTATTGAAAATAAAATATCTTGGGATGTCAATTCTCCTTATCTCTATAAGCTTTATGTATCTATTCAAGATGATAAAGTAGAATGTTATTTTGCAATGCGTTGTTTTTCAATTGAAAAAGATGATCAACAAATTCCAAGAATTTGTTTAAACCATCAACCTATCTTTATGAATGGCGTTTTAGATCAAGGTTATTGGCCAGATGGTTTATATACTGCACCAACCGATGAAGCTTTGATATATGATATTGAAACGATGAAATCATTAGGCTTTAATATGATTCGTAAACACATCAAAATTGAACCTGCTCGATGGTATTATCATTGTGATCGTTTAGGAATGATTGTTTGGCAAGATATGATCAATGGTGGTGAAGCTTATCATACATGGTTTGTTACTTGGATGCCTTCTTTATTAAGTTGGACAAAGAAACATATTTCTGATAAACATCTTCGATTACTGGCAAGAAAAGATGCTCATGGTCGTGAAGAATGGATCAAAGAATGTGAATTAACAATTGAACATCTTTCACATTTTCCTTGTATCAGTACATGGGTTTTATTTAATGAAGGATGGGGACAATTTGCTACTGAGAAGATTACGCAATATGTTCGTCAACTTGACCCAACAAGGCTCATTGATTCAGCAAGTGGTTGGTTTGACCAAAAATGTGGAGATTTTAGAAGTGAACATCATTATTTTGATGAACCAAAAATCATTTCTGATCCCCGTGCATTTGTCTTATCTGAATGTGGTGGATATGCCTGCCCGATTGAAAAGCATATCAGTGTTCATCAAGTATATGGCTATCAAAACTACACAAGTATACAAGAATTAACTCAGGCTTATGAAACTTTATATCAAAAAACCATTAACCCTCTGATTGAAAAAGGATTATGTGCCTGTGTTTATACCCAATTAAGTGATATTGAAGAAGAAGTAAATGGTTTATTAACTTATGATCGTAAAATTTGTAAAATTATTCAAAAAGAAAGGAATCACTAAGATTCCTTTTTCGCATGCTGATCAACATCCTCAACACTTATAAACATACAAATTGTCCCTAATACTGAAATAATCGCACCAATCATCAAGACTTTAGAAACACCTAATGCATCTAATAAAACCCCACCAGCTAAACTTGCAAAAACACTTGCAAGCGTCATGGCTCCAGTAACCAAAGCCTGACCTTTATTCATATCATGTTCTTCAACCAATTGACTCACATAATAAACCGAAGCTGGGATAAATACTGCATATGCTAACATTTGCATCACTTGAGCAACATAAATCATAAACATATTTACAGCAAAATAAGTTAAAACATGTTTCACACTAAAGAATACAGCTGAAATAAGCATCATATTCTTGCAGCCAATCTTTTGTTGGAATTTTGTAAACAATGCCATTGTTGGTAATTCCAATACAGCAGCTAAGAAAATAGCATTTCCCATATCAGCACTGTTTCCATTAATATGATTTACAACTTGAATAAAGAAATTATTAATCACAGAATGATCAAAGAATAATAAAACAGTTGCCACTAATAATAACATAAAAGTTTTATATTTCTTAATAAATTGTCCCATTGATAATTGATCATGTTCAGTTTCTTTTTCTTGATGAACAATTTCATCCTTATGTCCTGGTAAAAAGAAAGTATAAACAAAGAACAATGCACAAAGTGATAATCCAACATAGAAAAATGGTAATAATTCAGGACTAAATGCAGCCACTAAATTTCCTAAAATAAGTGACATCACAGCATAAGCAACTGAACCAATTCCTCTTGCTAAACCAAAGTTAATATGAATACCATTTTTTTCAAAAGCAAATGTTAATGAATTAATAAATGGTTGCAATGTTAACATTAAAGTAAATGCAACAATTGTTAAAACAACCATGACCATTGAAGCCCCAGTTAAAAAACATAATACTAATGATAAAGCAATAATCACAACCAAAATCAAAGAAATCAACATTCTTAAAGATAATTTAGATGTTTTATCCATATAAGAAGCGACAGCTGGTTGTCCAAAAACAGCCAAAATATTAGAAATTGCTAAAACAGTTCCTATTGTTGTATTCGTAAATCCTTTATCTAATAAAAACACAGATGCATATCCTATCATTGAACAGCAAAGCATCCAATAAAAGCCATGAATACACGCATAACGAATATCTAAAGACTTATTTTCCATTCCTTTTCCTCCCTATTTCTATTTGTATTTATCTTTCATCAACATTTGACGAATGTTCACATAAACAGTATAACACTGTTTGATATATGATTCACTTAAAATTTCAAAAAATGAAAAAGAAAGACAAACTGTCCTTCTTAAAAGCGATGTTCATTTTCAGCTATACATTTTGCAATTCTCGCTTGAACATAACTTGCAACTTCGGTACTATTCATATCTTTATACTCATCATAATAAATAGGTTCTAAATAATGAATTTGTGCATCTACTGGAGCAATTGTATTGTTATCAAAGACTTTATAACAATCAATCAAAGCTACTGGAACAATAGGTTTTTTCGCATCCATTACTGATTTAAAAGTTCCCCCTTTAAATTCAAGCATTTGATTTTGTTTTCGACATCTTGTTCCTTCAGGAAAAATAACATAATTTCTCCCTGCACTCATTTCCTTTGTTGCATTTTTAATAATCTTCATTGAAGCTCTTAAATTACTTCTATCCATAGCAACAAATTCAATCATCTTTAAAACATCTTTTAAAACAAAAACATCCATTAATTCTTCTTTAACAATAGCCTTAAAAGGTTTATCATGAGTTCCAAATAAAATTAAAGCATCAAACAATCCCTGATGATTAGGAGCAATCAAATAACCTTGTTCCTTAGGTAAATTCTCTTTTCCATAACAATGAATACGTACTCTTGATTTTTCATTCACTTTACGAATTAACTTTTGAGTAAAATCAAATCTTTCTTCAAAACTTGTTGTATCCAAATGCTTATTATAATAACGAATATTTAATAACCATCCGGGAATACGATAAATTAAACGAAAAACTAAAAATATAATTCTTTTCATTTTGTACCTCGACGATAGATTTGTAAATCAAAAGTTTCATAAGGTTTTGTTTCAACCAATTCAAATCCATATTCATTAAAATCAGGAAAATAAGTTTCACCCGTATGTGACCCAGGAATTCTAGAAATCAATAACTGATCAGCTAAAGGTAAAGATTGTTTATAAATAGATGCTCCTCCAGAAATAAATAAATCTTCATTTCTTTGTTTATATTCTTCAATGACATCTTCTAAAGATGTTCTTACTTCAACACGTTCATCATCAAAAGGTTCAAAGCTTACAACAATTGTTTTACGATTTGGTAATGGTCTACCAATTGCTTGGTATGTTGTATATCCCATTAAAATTGTTTTATTGATTGTTGTTTCTTTAAAATGTTTTAAATCTTCTTTATTGACCCAAGGCATTCCATTAGAAGAATCTTTCTTTCCAATTAATTGATCATCATCCATTGCAACTATAATACTAATCATTAGACACTCACCTTTCCAACCAACTTTCCATGGCTTTGATAATTTTCTATTTTGATATCATCAATAGTAAAATCAAAAATAGATTTCACTTCAGGATTTAATTTCAATTGACATTTAGGTAAAGGTGTTCTAGAAATTTGTTCCTTCACAACATCAAAATGATCTTTATAAATATGGGCATCCCCAATCGTATGTATAAACTCTTTAGCCTCATATCCACAAACTTGTGCAAGCATTGCTGTAAACAATGCATAAGAGGCAATATTAAAAGGTACCCCTAAAAAAGTATCTGCACTTCTTTGATATAATTGACAAGATAAATATTTTTGATCATGAGAAACATAAAATTGTAAAAAAGCATGACATGGAGGTAAAGCCATTTCATCAACTTCCGCTGGATTCCATGCACAAATAATATGCCTTCTTGAAAACGGATTATTTTTTAAAGAATCAACAAGCTTAGCAACTTGATCAATACCTTCATTATTAAAATTACGCCATTGTCTCCCATAAACAGGTCCAAGTTCTCCATATTTTACAACAAAAGGATCATCAGCAGGTAATTCTTTTATTTTTGCAATAAATTCTTCCAATGTTTCTCCATGGAAATCTTCAGATTTTTTAAAAGCCTCATATGGCCATTCATTCCAAATTTTCACATTTCTATCAACCAGATACTTAATATTTGTATCACCCTTAATGAACCATAGAAGTTCTTCAGCAATTGGTCTTAAAAACATCTTCTTCGTTGTCATTAATGGAAAACCATCTGTTAAATCATAACGTGTCTGATAGCCAAAAACACTACGTGTTCCAGTTCCTGTACGATCATCACGATCTTGTCCATGTTCTAATATATATTGACACATGTCTAAATACTGTTTCATTCATTTATCACCTCTATCGCCTATTATAGCGAATTCATCTTAAAAAGTCATTAAATTAATCTCTTTCATGTCCGTAAAAAAAGTTGAATTCAAACAAATGTTTGATTATTCAACCTTTTTATTCATGATGAGAACATTGCATCCGATATCTTTCCATCATTTCTTTAAATATTTCACCATTAGTTGGTGGTGTGTAAGTAATCGCATTAGCCCCTGCTTGAATAACTTCTTTAATTGTTTCTTCACTTGGACCTCCAGTTGCAATAATTGGAAAAGTCTTATCAATCTCTCTTAAAGCCTTAATAATCGCAACCGTATTTTTACCACCCGAAACATTAACAATACTTGCTCCAGAATGAAGCATTCTTTCTTCCAATGGTTCATCCAAAGAGACAATTGTTAAAACAATTGGAATATCCACAATCTGTGATAACTCTTGAACAAATCTGGTTTTTGTTGGTGCATTTAAAACAACCGCTGAAGCTCCATTTAATTCTGCATCTAAAGCAATATTATTGACTCTTGGTCCTGATGTTGTTCCTCCACCAACTCCTGCAAAAACTGGTTTTTGTGCAACCTCAATAATTGACTTAGTAATTTGCATCGTTGGTGTAAATGGATAAACAGCAATTACCGCATCAGCATTACAATTCGCAATGACTGCAACATCAGTCGAAAAAACCAATGATTTAATACGGCGACCATTCACATTAATACCTGAAACATCATAAATACATTCAGGTACTTTTACGATATGTCTTAATTTAGATTGGACGTGTGGCATTTGTTTTGCCATGGCATTCACCTCTTTCTTTGTTTATTATAAAAAACCTTTATGAATTGACTGTTAAGAAATGATAAAGCGCACCTAATAAATTCGCATCATTATGATATTGACAAGTGCAAACAACTGGTCTAATTTTTGCATGTGTAAAAGTTTTAAAAATTTCATCTAATCGAAGATTCACTTCATCCAATAAATCTTCTCTAACACTAATGGCTCCACCAATGACAATCTTTTCTGGATCATAAGCATATTGCAAATTATAAATACCATTTGCTAAAACAAAATAAAACTTATCAACAACCTTTTCATAAATTGGATCTTCATGATAATGATCAAAGATTTCTTTAGCATCCAAAGAAGCGACATCCACTCCTTTTAATCTGGCAACTTCTCTAACCACTGCCATTGTAGAACCAACATCTGACCATGTTTTCATAGCATGTGTTGTAAAATCAAAATCCGCAATCATATAACCAAATTCACCACCATGAAGATGCTTTCCTTTATGGATACGTTTATCCTTAACCACTGCACCTCCAATACCTGTTCCACTTACTATAAAACAACAATCATTAACATCACTTGCAGCCCCTTTCCAAACTTCTGCTAAAGCTGCACAATTCGCATCATTTTCCATCTCTACACGAACATGAATCCGATTTTCTAAATCTTCTTTAATCTTAGGACCATGAATATAATCCAAAGCACTTGAACCACCAATGATTCCCTTTTCACTATCAACAGCCCCTGGCATACTTAATGCAAGTCCTTCAATATTTTCATAACCATGAAAAACATCTTCAATGATTTGATACATTTTCTCAATTGTATCAGGACTCTTTATAGAATCTGTTTTTAAGATTTCTCCTTCTTCATTTAAAACCCCAATCTTCATTGATGTTCCACCAATATCAATACATAAAAATTGTTTCACTTTGATTTCCTCCTTGACTCTTATTTTATTATAAGGGTCACATATTTGTCATTATTTTTTAACATTTTTTTCAAAAAATGACACAAAAAGTCCATAACTTTTTGTTATGATATAAGAGGATGATAAAGAACCTCATATTTATCATCTACAATTCAATCCTTTTCCTCTATATCAAAGGAACATAGGTGCAAGACCCTCATCTTGCACCTATTTGTTTTCTTTTATACAGTTTATAATATTGTTTATGAATTCATCAATTGTTACATCATTCATGATATGATAGTCACAACTATCAAGATACAATTGATGTCTTTCTTTATATAAATCAAAAAGTTTTTCTGCTCCATCTTTTAATAAAGGACGAGAAGATGTCTCAACATCTTCTAATATCATAGAAATAGGACGATCAATATAAATCACAATCCCATTTTCTTTTAAAGCCTTCATATTTTCTGGATTTTTTATAACTCCGCCACCTGTTGAAATAATATATCCATTCAACTTAGAAACTTCCTGACAACAGATTGTTTCTCTTTCTCTAAAATAAGCTTCTGATATAGCAAACATTTCTGGAATTGACATTTGATATTTCTTTTCTAAATATTCATCAATATCAATAACTGGTCTTGCAAGTTTTTCTGCCAACAATAATGAAACTGTTGTTTTTCCACATCCCATAATTCCAATTAATACAATATTTTTCATAACTTCTCCTATTTTTTAGCATAGTTGCCTAAAACTCTTAAAGTAATTGTATGAGCTTTTAAATCTTCTAATGCTAAAATAATATTTTCTTGTTCAAGACTACCTTCAATATCAACATAAAAATAATATTCCCAAGCTGTTTGTTTTAAAGGTCTTGATTCTATTCTTAACATATTGATATGATGATCATTTATAATTTTCATCACTTGATAAAGCGTTCCAACATGATGTTTTAAAGTAAAGACAAGGCTGATATGCGAAACATCTTGTGATGTTTCTAAATTTTTACCAAAGATAATAAAACGTGTTGCATTTGTCTTTAAATTTTGAATATTTTCTTGTAAGATTTCTAATCCATAAAGTTGCGCAGCTTTTTGAGAAGCAATTGCGGCAATGGTTGGATTTTTTTGTTGGGCAACAAATTGTGCCGAAGTTGCAGTATTTAAATATTCATGTTTTTGAATATAAGGATGAGCATCTAAAAAGTCACTGCTTTGTAAGAGTCCTTGAGGATGGGAATAGACTTCACGCAAATCCTCAATATGACTACCTGGTAAGCCAAGTAGATGTTGTTCTACAGCAATACTCTGTTCACCAACAACATAAAAACCATAATCCCGTATTAAATCATAATTATCATTAATCGCTCCGGTTGATGAATTTTCAAGCGGCACAACCCCATAATCAATTTCATCATTTTTTAAAGCTTCAAATACATCTTGAAAATGAACATAGTTTTTTCTTTGCGTTGTTTCTTTAAAATAAGTTTCTAATGCACTTTCTGAAAATGAACCTGGAACCCCTTGATAGCCTACAACAATATTATCAAAACGGGGAGCTTTTAACTGATAGTGATTTTCACTAGGAATAAAAGTAGCTTGATAAGTTTTAGAAATATTCATCATATCTTGAATAAAAGTTTTTGCATATCCTTTTAATTCTTCATTTCTTATGCGATTAACATTTTTTTCAATAACTTCCTGTTCACGAGCAGATTGGAATATTTCCATATCATGCGCTAATTTATAAGTAATAACATCTTTAGCAACATTCATTCTCTGTTCAAATAAAGCAATGATTTGTTGATCAATTGCATCAATTTCTTCACGACATGTTTTTAAATCTTTCATATATCTTTCATCATATCCAAGATACCTATTGCTGCCATTGATTCTACTACAACAACTGCTCTAGGAACAATACATGGATCATGCCTTCCTGTAATTTCTAATTTGGTATTTTCTTTTGTTTTAACATTGATTGTTGATTGAACTTGAGAAATTGATGGTGTTGGTTTGATAGCTACTTTAAAAACAATTGGCATCCCATTACTAATTCCACCCGTAATGCCACCATTATGATTGGTCTTTGTTTTTACTTTTTCACCTTCATAATAATAACAATCATTAGCTTCATGACCATACAATTCACTCATTTTTTCACCCATTCCAAAACTTACACTTTTAACTGCTGGAATACTAAATAAAAGTGGTGATAAATGTGATTCAATGGAATCAAAAAAAGGATTTCCTAAACCAGCTGGAACATTGATTATTGCACATTCAATAGTCCCTCCAACTGAATCTTGTTTCATTCTTGCATCTTCAATCACATTTTGCATTTTTAAAAAGACATCTGAATTAAGTGTTGGATATTGTTGTTTTGTTAATTGTTGAAGATCTTCACATGTTATATCTACACCAAATGAATCATCATAAACATCTTTAATGCTTTGAATATGGGCACCAACAATAATCCCCTTTTGTCTTAAAATTTGTTTAGCCACACTTCCGGCAAAAACAATTGGAGCCGTTAATCTTCCAGAAAAATGACCACCACCACGCACATCATTATAACCATGATATTTCACATAAGCCGGATAATCACTATGTCCAGGTCGCATGCATTCTTTAAGCAATGAATAATCTTTAGAATGTTGGTCACTATTTTCAATCATAGCACAAAGTGGTGCTCCAGTCGTCACTCCATCTAGTAATCCACTCATAATTTGAACTTCATCTTTTTCAACACGTGGAGTGGACATTTTATTTTGACCAGGTGCACGTCTTTTCATTTGCCAACGAATTTCATCCATATCCAATGCAACACCTGCTGGTAAATTACCAATCACGATCCCAATCGCTTTACCATGACTTTCACCAAACAACGATAACTCAATATTATTTCCCCAATTCGCACTCATTCATGAGACCTCCTAACATTTGAAAATGTTGCCAAAAACTTGGATAAGATTTTTTCACACACTTTTCTTCATCAATCACAACTGCTTCTTCACAAACTGTCGAAGCAATTGCTTCCATCATTGCCATACGATGATCATTATAAGAAGAAACATATCCACCTTTTAAACGCTCAACCCCTTCAATAACCATAGCATCTTCTAGTTCTTGAGCATGTCCACCTAACTGATTAATCACTTCAACCGTTGCTTTTAAACGATCACATTCCTTAATCCGTAAACGGGCAATATGTTCAATCCGCGTTGTTCCTTGACTTAAAGCACAGGCCAAAGCTATCACGGGAATAATGTCTGGACATTGCGAACCATCAATAATCGTTGCCTTTAAGTTGGAAGATATCATTTGATGCCCAGTTTCTTTTGTGATTAAATGAGCATTCATTCTTTCTAAAATATCAATTGCTTCTTTATCCCCTTGAAATGAATCTAAATTTAAATCTGTTAAAACAACATCATTACCAAGTGCTCCGGCAACAAGATAGAAAGCTGCTTGTGAAAAATCCGCTTCAACTCGATAATCATGAGCAACATAGTGTTGAAAACCAGGAATAATCAATTCTTGATAATCATGATTAATGACTTGAATACCATATTGATTTAACATTTGTAAAGTTAAATCAATATATCCTTTAGATTCTAAAGGTGACGTTATCTTAATAATTGAATCTTCATCCATTAAAGGTAATGCAAATAATAATCCACTAATAAATTGTGAAGATACATTTCCTGGGATTTCAAAAACACCACCTCTTAATCTCCCTCGCACATATAAATCTAATACATTTTCTCGATATAAATAAGAAATCCCCTGTTTTTCAAAGATATCATAATAAACATCTAATGGTCTCTTTCCCAAACGTCCTTCCCCAATAAAATGAACATTTGCTTCACAGACAAGGGAAATAGGAACCATAAATCTCAATGTTGAACCTGATTCAAAACAATTGATTTCACATTGATTTTTTAAAAAAGTTGTTGTTCCATCAATTTCTAAATAATCATCATATTCAAAAATCATGGTTCCAAGTGCCTTCATAGCAGCAATTGTTGCTTTTATATCTTGAGAATACTCAATATTTGTAATTGTACTTCTTCCTCTTGCAAGTGACGCACAAATAATTGCACGATGAGCCATGCTTTTTGATGGAGGAACACAAACTTGTCCTTTTAATGAATGTGGGGTTATACTCACTGCCATTTTTTAAATCTCCTTTACAACATCAATGAATGTTAAATCACTTGGATAAATATAACATTGTCCAATTTCTTTTAATAAAACATAAGATAACTTCTGATGGATATTCTTTTTATCCAAAGCCATAGCTTTCTTTAATTCTTGAGTAGAAACATGTGCTTGAGTAGGTAACTCATATTTTTCCACAACTTCTTTAATAAGTTGAGATGTTCCTTTTGGTGTTAAACCGTGTATTTCTGCAATATGTGTTAATTGCACCATACCAATACTTATAGCCTCACCATGAGAATATTTTTCATAATGATAATATTGTTCAAGCGCATGTCCTAACGTATGACCAAAATTCAAAGCCAAACGATCACCAAAATCAAAAAGATCTTTTTCAACAACATCTCTTTTTAAATCAACACAACGATAAATAATCTCATCAATATCTTCATAAAGTTCTTCAAATGATGAATAGCTTGCTAAACGCTGAAATAAGGATTGATCAAAAATACAACCATATTTAATCACTTCACCCATACCATCATGAATAAATCTTTCATCCAAAGTCTTTAAAGTCAATGGATCAATCAAAACAAGTAATGGATGTTTAAAAGCCCCAACTAAATTTTTACCTTCTGGTAAATCTACAGCTACTTTTCCTCCAACACTTGAATCAACTTGAGCAAGCAAAGATGTAGGAATTTGTACAAATTTAACCCCTCTTAAAAAAGTACTTGCTACAAAACCTGCCAAATCCCCAATAACACCTCCACCTAAAGCAATAATTAAATCACTACGAGTCAATTGAAATGAAAGTAATTGACTATAAAGACTTGGTAAAATATCAAAACGTTTAGATTGTTCACCATGAGGAACAATAATATGTCCCACCTCATAACAACTCTCTAATTGTTCAAATAGCTTTTCACCATAATATCCATAAACCTGATCATCAGAAATAATCATAATCTTCTTTCCTTGATAAATAGGTTGAATATAATCTATGACATGTTCTAATATTCCCTTTTGAATATAAATCGGATAACTATCTTTACCTAAATTCACTTTCATTTCCATCTTTTTTCTCCTCTAAACTTCTTTTCCAACAATATGTCCAATTTCTCTAATTTGTTCAATTAATTCTGTATATTTCTTTGGTTTCAATGATTGTGGTCCATCACATAATGCACATTCTGGATTATTATGCACTTCTATCATCAAACCATCACATCCTGCTGCCACAGCGGCCTTTGCCATCGGTTCGACTAACCACCATTTTCCTCCGGCATGTGATGGATCAATAATGATTGGTAAATGAGTTAATTTCTTAATCACTGGTATTGCTTGTAAATCCAATGTGTTTCTTGTATATGATTCAAATGTTCTGACACCTCTTTCACATAAAATGACATTTGGATTTCCACTTGCCATGATATATTCAGCACTCATGATCCATTCTTCATATGTTGAACTCAACCCTCTTTTTAATAACACTGGTTTTGTACAACGTTTTCCAACTTCTTTTAATAAATCAAAGTTTTGCATATTTCTTGCTCCAATTTGAACAAGATCAACCTTTTCATTAAATTCTTCAATATAATCTGCACTCATTAATTCTGATACAATTGGTAGCCCTGTTTCTTTTTTAGCTGCCACCAAAATATCTAATCCTTCTGTTCCCATACCTTGGAAAGCATATGGTGAAGTTCTAGGCTTGAAAGCTCCCCCTCTTAACATATTTGCTCCGGCGGCTTTGGCGGCTTTAGCAATCTCAATCACTTGTTCCTTAGATTCAACTGAACAAGGACCAGCAATCAAGGCTAAATGGTCTCCTCCAACCTTTACTCCTGAAACATCAATAATAGAATCATCAGGATGGAAAGCACGGTTAGCAAGCTTGTATGGTTCACTGACATGCATAACTCTTTCAACAACTGGTGACACTTCAATTTGTTTTGGATCAACAATTGTTGTATCCCCAATGATACCACAGATTGTCACATCTTCCCCTACAACAATATGTGTTGTTAATCCTTTGGCTTCAATTTGTGAAGATACTTTCTTCACATCTTCTTCACTTGTTTTTGGTTTAAATACAATAATCATAATCTCTATCTCCTTTTCATATCCCTACTGTATAAATAAAAATCTCCCATCCATAAGGACGAGAGATAGATCTTTCGTGTTACCACCTTAGTTTATTTCTATATCACTATAGAAACCTTCATAAGTACGCCTATTGTTAGGTTCATACTCTGATGCGATAACGGGCATTCCCGGACTAAGCCTACTTTATTCAGCCGTCTACTCCAAGATGAATTCAATTATATTCCAACATTCTTTTTCACCAACCAAGAATTCTCTACGCTTGTTCAATAATCTACTCTTTCTTTTCACTGTATTTATATCAGTAGTTTGTTGATAGTATTCTATGCGATATCCTCTCATTTGTCAATGCTTTTTACCTAAAATGTAAATATTTTCTATTTATTTACAAATAATCTAAAATCAATTTATTCATTTTTATAATCAATATGACTTAAAATCGTCTTTTTAAATAATGGATTTTGCCAAAAAGAGACCATATCCATCCTTTGACTAACAATTTCAAATAAAAAATCATCACATGCATCAGGAAAATCTTTCATCACCATTTCAACACATTCTTGAATAGAATCAATCACAGCTATAGCTTCAAGTATTTTTCTCCTACCTGTCGATGAATCATAAACACAATCCCAAGCGGGACAATAATATTCAACCAATTGCAATGATAATAATTTATTTAATGAATCTATACTTTCTTTGACATTTGTATATATAGGAATATCTCCCTTAACCAAAATGGCATCACCGCTAAACAATATTTTCTGATTAACCAAATAAGAGAGCGAACCTGATGAATGACCTGGAGTTGAAAGAATTTTCATTGATAAACAATCTTCCAATTCTATTTCTATATCCTTGTCAATAATTTTATCAACAATAACCGAGTTCTGCAATAATTTATCAAAATTAGGAATAGGTCTTTCAATAAATTGTTGATGAATATCCTCTATCCAATCTTTTTCCCTTATACTTGCATAAATTGGACATCCACTTTTCTTTTGCAAAGCAAAAGCACCTCCCATATGATCAGGATGCGCATGAGTTAGAAAAATACCACGAATATCTTCTATTTTATATCCTAATTCACAAATATAATCCTCAATCATCTTTTCACTATCATGAACACCTGTATCAATCAAATAACAAAATTGTCCAGTTAAAATATAAACATAAACATATCTTTCAATATCTGGAGTCACATGAAAATTAATTTTCAATTGATGAACACCTTTACATATCTCCATCTTCATAACCTCCTATAATGATGGCATGACTCTCGACACTCATTTCACGTTTATAAGACATATTTAAATACGCTTGAGAATGAAAGCATTCATCTAACTTTTCCCGATTTGAAAAACGAATGAGAATCACTCTATCAGGTTTCCAATCTTGACTCAACGATACAACATCTTCACTTCTTATAAGATACTCTCCTCCATAACTTTCAACGATGGGTTTTACATCATGAATATATTCATCATATAAACTACGCTTTTGTTGATCAGTACAAAAAATCTGAACTAAAAAATAACAACTCATAACACGCCTCCTTCGCAAGTGTTTACTTGCATATTTATTTAAAAAAGAAATGACATATCAATGTCATACTTTTTCAATTCCTTTAACAAAAACAGCAACACTATTTTTTATATAAGATTCCTGACTCACCGTCATTAATTGATTATCAAAAGAAGCTTTCAAAAAAACAAAACCAAACATCATAGATAAAAAAGCAACAGCTAAAGATTCAATATCAGTTTGAATTATTTTATCTAATTTCTGCATTTCAAGAAAATATTGTATCAATACTTCCTTAAAAACTTGTGGAACTTTCATAATACCTTCAGCTGTATCATCAAACAGTTCAGGGCTTCTAAGTCCTATGGATATTTTAACAAATTGCGGTGTCACTTTACTCATATAAACGCATGCAAAATGACAAAGATCATGATATAAATCACCACTTATTGGATAAAAATCATCAGATGAAAGATGTGGATGCCAATTTTCCTCCATAGCACACAAAACAATATCTTTTTTATTCTTAAACTTTCTAAATAATGTACTTTCATTAACTCGAGCATATTTAGCAATATCTTTAGTTGTCATTGAAGCATAGCCTTTTTCCATAATTAAATTCATCGTTGCATCAATAATCTTTTGTCTTGTTTTATCCATATTCCCTCCGCAAGTGTTTACTCGCATTTATTATGATGGATTTCTCTCAAAAAGTCAATAAGAAAAGACTTCAACAATTTTGTTAAAGTCCATCCACACTATACTTCTTTTCCAACAATATGTCCAATTTCTCTAATTTGTTCAATTAATTCTGTATATTTCTTTGGTTTCAATGATTGTGGTCCATCACATAATGCACATTCTGGATTATTATGCACTTCTATCATCAAACCATCACATCCTGCTGCCACAGCGGCCTTTGCCATCGGTTCGACTAACCACCATTTTCCTCCGGCATGTGATGGATCAATAATGATTGGTAAATGAGTTAATTTCTTAATCACTGGTATTGCTTGTAAATCCAATGTGTTTCTTGTATATGATTCAAATGTTCTGACACCTCTTTCACATAAAATGACATTTGGATTTCCACTTGCCATGATATATTCAGCACTCATGATCCATTCTTCATATGTTGAACTCAACCCTCTTTTTAATAACACTGGTTTTGTACAACGTTTTCCAACTTCTTTTAATAAATCAAAGTTTTGCATATTTCTTGCTCCAATTTGAACAAGATCAACCTTTTCATTAAATTCTTCAATATAATCTGCACTCATTAATTCTGATACAATTGGTAGCCCTGTTTCTTTTTTAGCTGCCACCAAAATATCTAATCCTTCTGTTCCCATACCTTGGAAAGCATATGGTGAAGTTCTAGGCTTGAAAGCTCCCCCTCTTAACATATTTGCTCCGGCGGCTTTGGCGGCTTTAGCAATCTCAATCACTTGTTCCTTAGATTCAACTGAACAAGGACCAGCAATCAAGGCTAAATGGTCTCCTCCAACCTTTACTCCTGAAACATCAATAATAGAATCATCAGGATGGAAAGCACGATTAGCAAGCTTGTATGGTTCACTAACATGCATAACTTTCTCTACGGCTTCATCAACTTCAATTTGCTTTGGATCAACTCGTGTTGTATCTCCTACTAATCCAACAATCGTTGTTTCTTCACCCTTAGAAACATGTGCTGTTAATCCTAATCTTTCAACTTTATCAACAACTCTTTTTAAATCTTCATCCTTTGCTTTTGGTTTAAATACAATAATCATTTTCATTACCTCCTATAAAAAAAGTCCCTCCATCCCATAAGGACGAGAGAGACCATCGCGTTACCACCTTAATTTATTGTTATATCACTATAACAACCTCATCGAGTACCAACATACTCTAACACTATAACGGGCGTTCCCGTGTTAGCCTACTTGATTCAGCCACCTACTCCAAGATGTATTCAATGACAATCCAAGATTCTTTTTCACCAACCAAGAACTCTCTACGCTTGTCTTTATCATTTACTCTTTCTTTTCACTGTATTTAAACTTATTCTATAAAACTCTTTTTCTTTTGTCAAGAATAAACACTTAATCTTCTTCTACTTTTACAATTTCATTTTTCATAACTAATTGAATATATTCTTTAGCTTTATCAATAGATTGTTGATCTGGTAAAGTAATAAAAACACCATCTTTATTAAACTTTGTAACATCTCCAACCGTTGCTAATTGACTTGTACGTTTTGAAGCATCACCATCCAAATGATAAGTTTGAACATCCCAAGAAGCCATATCATCAATCTGCATATTAATTAAAGACTTAATCTCCTGAGCAGACATATTTGTTTCAAAACTACTTGATAGTGATTCAAAAACTTTATCCATCTTTGTAATAATACTTGCTGAACAGCATTTCTTTAAAATCGCTTTTAACATTAACATTTGATTTTTACCACGGATTGCATCACCTTCTACAAAAGCTTTTCTTTCTCTTACAAAAGATAAAGCTTGTTTTGCATTAAAATGATTAACCCCAGGTTTAATTGTATAATGTCCCTTCTTTGTAACAAAAACACCATCATCTCTACCAATTACACGATATTTAGGAACTTTAACCGTAATTCCACCTAATGCATCAACAACATTTATAAATGATGTAAAATTAAATTTAGCATAATAGTTAAAATCAATTCCCATAAAGTTTTCAATCGTATCCATAGTACAATTCATGCCACCCTTAGCACTATGTGTTAACTTATCTTTTCCACTGACACCATCCATCCCAACAATATCAACAAAATAATCTCTTGGAATACTTGTTAATAAAACTTGTTTTGTTGTTGGATTGATAGTCGCAATCATATTAACATCAGATAATGCAAATGTATCAATAGGTCCTGACTTATCAGTTCCACTAATTAAAATATGGAATGGCTCTTTAGTTACCTTCGCACTATTAGCATTAATACGTGGTTTCTTAATTTGAATCTTTTTAATAATCCTAATTTGATCAGTAAAATCTTTTTCAATATCATTTAAAGAATCAAGTTCAACCTCTTTAACAATCATAGCTTCAATTTCATGATTTTTTAAAGCATTAATCACTTCATTATTTGTTTTATAGCTTGTAACTTTAATATCACCAATCTCATCCTCAATAATCGTTTCAGATTTATTAATATCCAAAGCTCCCATACTTGTATTAGCACCAAAGCTTTTTCCTTTTAATGAAGCAAGTTTATCATAGCTAGATGATTTTAATACAGCTACATCTATTTCAACACTTTGAACGCCTCCATTTGTAATACTCGCTAAAAAATCTGAGCCTTTTAAAATTGAAAGTGAACCAAAAACCAAAGCAACTGCTAAAATAATATTCACTAACTTAAAAAAAGCAACTTTAATTGGATGGTTATCATTTTTATCTTTTTCTATAAAATAAAGCAATAAAGCAAATAGTAATAATATAACAACCATTGGAATATAATATTTCAAAGGTAAAACATTGAGTTCAAAAGTGACAAAACTAAAAAATATAGTTGCAAGAAGGGTCAAAATCAATAATAACCTTCTTGAAAGAATCTTATTCATAAAAGTTTTCATTTCATTCCTCTTTTCTCGTACATATAGTAATCTTATTATACACGCTCTTTATATAATTACAAATAAAATTTATTCGTTGATGCAATTCTATTATAGAAACAAGTTATGAACTTTTGATGAAAAAGTTGTAAATAAAAATGATGAATCATCGATTCATCATTTTTATTCATTATTTAGGTAAGAATACCAAGAAAATAACAAAGAATACAACCAATACCCAAACAATTGGTTTAACTTCTTTAGCTTTTCCTACACCTACCATTGTTAAAGCATAAGTAATAAATCCAATTGCAATCCCATCAGAAATAGAATAAGCTAAAATCATAAATAGAACTGTCATAAATCCACTAGCAGCATAAACAAAGTTATCCCAATCAATTCCTTTTAATTGTTGAGCCATTAAAATACCAACAACAACTAATGCTGGAGCTGTAACAGCACTTGTAACTGCCGCTAATAATGGTGAGAAGAAAACAGATAATAAGAATAAAATACCTGTAGTTAAAGCTGTTAAACCAGTTCTTCCTCCAACTTCTACACCAGAAGTAGATTCAACAAATGAAGTAACTGTAGAAGTTCCCATAACAGAACCAAAAACAGTTCCAATCGAATCAGCTAATAAAGCTCTTTCAACATTTTCTAATTCCCCTTTATCATCAATTAAATTAGCACGATTTGCTACAGCAACTAAAGTTCCTGCAGTATCAAAGAAATCAACAAATAATAATGAGAAAATAGCAACAAAACAACTTGGATGAGATAATAATTCATCCATTCCTGAAGCAAAAACACCTACTAAGCTAAAATCAAATTCTGCTGAAACAACTGCATTAGGTAATGTTGGCATACCTTTAATCCCACATAATCCAGCAATAATTCCAGCTACAGCAGTTACTAATAAACCATAGAAAACTGCAGCAGGCACTTTACGCGATAACAATAAAATTGTAACCAAGATTCCAAAGATCGCTAAAATAACAGCTGGTTGAGTAAAATCACCCAAACTTACAAATGTTGCTGGACTAGCAATAATAATCCCAGCATTCTTTAAACCAATAAAAGCAATAAAGAATCCAATACCCGCACCAATAGCTAATTTCAATTGCGCAGGAATCGCATTAATAATCATTCTTCTTAATCCAGTCACTGAAATCACAACAAAAATAATTCCAGAAACAAAAACACAAGCCAATGCTCCCTTATAACTTAATCCCATTGTTCCACAAATTGTATAAGTAAATAAAGCATTAACCCCCATCCCAGCAGATAAAGCTACTGGATAATTAGCAATTAACCCCATAATAATAGTAGCAACTGCACTACTAATCGCTGTGGCTAAAAAGACCCCTTGCACACTCATACCAGTTTCCCCTAACATTGCTGGGTTAACTGCTAAAATATATGCCATTGCCAAGAATGTTGTAACCCCAGCTAAAATCTCAGTTTTAACTGTTGTTCCTTTTTCTTGGAGCTTAAAGATTTTTTCTAACATTTTTCTCCATCCCTTCTATAAAAAACATCTCAATTGTACATTGTTTTTTTAGATTTGACAAGTAAAAACAAAAGACAAACAAAAAAGAGTAAAATATTTCTATTTTACTCATCATAAGGAACATATTCAACTGTTTCACTATCAAAATGAATGAAGATTTGATAGGCTTTATTCTTTTCATCTGTATCCCATAATTCAACAAATGTTGGTTTAACTTCTACTAAAATCTCATCTTCTTCATGACTATAAGCATTATAACTTCCCCATAAATACTTTTGATAAAGTTTTTCAAATTGACGACCAGGTTCATCAATAACCAAGCCTTTAATTGTTGCAAGACCCTCCACTTGAATCCCACCAACACATAAAGCAACATGAGGATTTTCATAAAGTTGTTTTGTCTTTCTAAAATTCTTATCTGTCTTAAAATAAATAGCCTCATTATAAATTAAACAACTTACATTTCTCACCATCACATAATCATTAACACTTGAAGCCAATGCCATAATCTTAGATGGTGCTAATTTTTGAAATAATAAATCTTTTGCTTCTTGAAATTCCATTTTCTTTTCCTCCTAGATAATTCCCTGCATTGCTAAAATAATACATAAACTTGTTATAATGATAAAAAAACCAACAATAATTAAATATGAGTTCTTTTGATATGCCTGATCATCATGTCTTTCAACCAAGTTTGTACTTCTTAAAATAGTCACAATACTCTTATAAAGAAATAAAGTCACCCCAGCATTCAATCCTGCTTTTAAAAGATTAAAAGGAATAATTCCTGGAAGCAATAAAGCAACAACGGCTTCCCTTGGCATACCATAATAAATTGGTGTGACAATATAATTCCAAAATACCATAGCAATCGTCATACAAATAACACCAGCCCCCAAAGCCAACATTGCCCCTTGTTTTGTATGTTTCTTTTTGTAAATAGCCGCTGCTACACAGGCAAATGAACAAGTTGCAATGACATCCATTAAAACATCAAGAACAGTTCCACCTTTAATCATAATTTCAATGATTGAACAAATGGCACTCATCATAAATGAAGCAAATGGACCATAGATAAATCCCCCAATCACAATGATAATGTCCTTGGGATCATAGGTTAACCAAGGAACGGCTGGAACAAGTGGAAAAATGGCTAATAAATTAATCACAATAGCAAAAGCACATAAAATTCCAAGTGTTGTCATTTCTTTAACTTTCATGTTTTTCATACTCTGTCTCCTTCTTTCTAAAAAAAATAACCTATACAAAAAATTGTCTAGGTGTGCACAGATTATGTCTTTTCTCATCCGGACTATACCGTCGGTTCTGGAATTACACCAGATCAGCCGCAATTGCGGGTCATGGACTTTTACCATCGGTAGGGACTTACACCCTGCCACAAAGACGCTATTTAATTGTGAAACAGGTCAATGATAAACACTATCTGCACTATTATCATATACCTTTTCTATCATTTTGTAAATTTATATGTTAAAATTTGTGAAAAGGAGTGAGTTTTATGAGTGAAATCCATAATATTACACCAGTTTATAATCAAGACTCTCGTATTTTAATTTTAGGATCATTTCCTTCAGTTAAGTCACGACAAGCACAATTTTTCTATCACCACCCACAAAATCGTTTTTGGCGCGTTTTAGAGAATTTATATCAAGTAGAAAGACTAGAAACAATTGAAGATAAAAAAGCTTTTTTATTAGAACATCATATTGCTTTATGGGATGTAATTGAAAGTTGTGAGATCAAAGGATCAAGTGATAGTAGTATTAAAGATGTGAAAATCAATGATATTCAAAAATTAATAAATGAAAGTCATATTCATAAAATTTATACAAATGGACAAAAAGCTCATCAGCTTTATCAAAAATATTGTCTAGAAATAACACAGCTAGAAGATATCTGCTTACCTTCTACTTCTCCAGCTAATGCGACATATTCTTTAGAAAAACTTTTACTTTCTTGGCAAATTGTATTACAATCATAGACATATATTGATTGTCTAAATGAGAAGGAGGTCAAAGATGAAAGAAAAATTCAAAGAAAAGAAACCGTATTATCTGATTATTGCAAGAAAGATTATTTTTTGGCTTGTCATGCTTATGTTATTGATTGCTGTTTTCTTGTTATTGACAAGAAAGAATGCAAATAAAGGGCGATTAATTTTTACAATGGTACAATTAATTGCAATGTTATTTGTTTTACGTATTCCAAAGTTTATTCAAGATAAATATCATTTTACCATTCCTAATCTTTTAGACTTTGTCTTAATTACTTTTGCTTTTAGTGGTTTTATTTTAGGTGATGTTTTAAATTTTTATGGGAAGATTCCTTATTGGGATTCAATCTTGCATACTTTCTCTGGAATTGTCATTGCCTATGTTGGATTTATTGTGATTGAGTATTTAGATAAAGAATACACTATTCCCTTATCTGTCTCACCTTTATTTATGAGTGTTATTGTTGTGAGTGTAGCTTTAGCTATAGGGGCTGTCTGGGAAATTGGTGAATATACGGTTGATGATATTTTCCATACCAATAATCAGCAATATATGCAATCAACCCGTGCAACACTCTATGATGAAGATGATATACCTTTACAGGGGCATGCCGCTTTAGATGACACTATGAAGGATTTGATGTTGGATTTAGCCGGTGCTATCGTTGTAGCAACTATAGAATATAAAAAAATTGAAAGAAAACAAAAGAAGGCACTACTTAATAAGTAGTGTCTTCATCATTTCTAGGCATTGGTCCTGGAAACGGTGGTCTAGGCCCTGGTCCTGGGGGACGTGGTGGTCCCGGTGGGAATGGTGGTCTAGGCCCTGGCCCTGGAAATGGCGGACGTGGTGGTCCTGGTGGAAATGGCGGTCTAGGTCCCAGTCCTGGAAATGGAGGACGTGGTGGGAATGGTGGGAAGAAAAACCACCAAAACCAAGGTGGGACGATAATCCCTTGCCTTTCCATAGAATTCATTGGCTGATACATATCTTCTTCATAGGGTTCCATTCATTTATTCACCTCAAGATAAGATATGTTATGATTATATTTTGGTATGGGCGAAAAAAGGGATTTTTAAAAATCCCTTGATTAATTTCTCTTTTCTAAAGTGAACCCTTTTCCCCCAACTTCATCAACATGTGAAACAATCATAAAAGCTAAAGGATCAATTTGATTAATCATTTCTTTAATAACTGGTAATTTACGATAAGGTAAAATTGATAAAACAATTTTAGAAGATTCTTTTGTATAGCCTTTCTCACTTGCCAAGAGTGTAACACCTGCATCATGAGTATGTAAAATCATATTTTTGATTTCTTCATAATGATCACTCATAACAACAAGCTGCATTAAACTTGTTCCTGATGATAGTGTTTTATTTAACATAACAGCAGTAATCATAACAGTAACAATTCCATAAATCACATGTGTTGGATCATTAAATGAAATTTGTAAAACCAAAACACTTAAATCAATACAATTCAATACAATATGAACAGGTAATCCAAACTTTTTATTCAATAAAATAGCTAAAATATCAACTCCACCAGTAGAAGCATTAGCTTTTAAAACAAAACCAATTCCTACTCCAATTAAACATCCTGCAATAATACAAGCAAGCAAAGGATCATTTAAATAATGATGGAACATACTTTGACTTTCAAAAAATTGTAAAACCATTGGAAATAAGAATGTAGAAACCAATGTTGTCATGGCAAAGACTTTTCCCAAGAAAAGAAGTCCTAGTAAAAAAAGAACAACATTAATCAAACCAACACTCATTGAAATAGATAAACCAAAATAATGATTTAAAACAATCCCAATTCCAGAAACCCCTCCAGCAATAATATGATTTTCTAATAATAATGTACTTAAAGCAAAAGCAATTAAGATATTTCCCACTACAATATAAACCAAATGTAATAATTTTTGTTTCATATGCCTCACCTCGGTCAAGACTTTATCATATCTTCTTTTTTAAGATTGTAATCTATGTTACAATTAAAGCAGAAAGTGGTGAATTTATGAAAATTAAAGAGAATTTATTTCATTATTTTGAACAAGCAGGTACAAAAGTCATATATCATCCTCATGATATCATTTATATGCAAGAAGATGATGCAAACAGTCTCTATCTTATTTTAAGAGGACGAGTCAGAGTTTATGTGATGACATCCAGTGGTGAGGAAGTGACTTTAGAAATCATTGATAGAGGTCGTATTTTTGGTGAATCTTCATTTATTCAAAACTCATCACGACCAACAAGTGTAGAAGCAATTAATGAAGTTGAATTAATTGCTTGTCATCTCAATGACTTATTTCCATATCTTAAAGAATCCAATGAATTAACAATTTCATTATTACAAATGATGTCACAAACATGTGATTATCTTTCAGCTATGGTTAAACGTGCTTACACTTATAATCGTTATGAAAAAGTTGCCTCTTTTCTTTTAGAACAAGAACAACAAATCAATCATACAATTCCTTATACCCATGAAGAATTAGCTTCTCTACTAGGATTATCTAGAGTTACAGTGACAAAAGTTCTTAATGAATTTGCCAAAAAAGGATATATTAAAATAGCCTATAAAAAAATTTCAATTATCAACAAAAAAGGATTAGCCTCACTTTTAAATAAGTAAGCTAATCCTTTACTATAATAAAAAAAGGAGAGTAGATATTATAGCCATACCTACTCATTGCGGTTTGCACGCCCATACGGTTAATATGAACAATATATATTCTAATGATTTTTTGTCATTTGTCAATATATTTTTTACTTTTTCTTCTTTTTTTCTTTCAATACCGTCAATAACAACCAAATTCCTAGTCCAACAGCTGTCATATAACCAATAAAACCAAGCGCTGGAATCCCAAAAACTTTAGGTGTCATCTGGGTTGTACATAACAAACTACTTGCCATTAATAATCCTGCACTTACAATTCCAACAACCAATTTATTAACCATATGATTAATTGAGATAAGTGGTACACTTGATTCTACAATATCTAAATTAATCTTTAAACGTCCTTTCATCATCATCCTCATAATATCGGATAATTGAATAGGTAATTCTAAAAAATTTTGACTAGAATTATAAAGCTTTTGCACTGAGTTCGTTAACTCTTTTTTTAAATCAAAATGATTAGCCATATGATTTGTAACATGATTAGCTGCTATTTCAATAATACTAATATGTGGATCTATCAACATGACAGTACTTTCAATTGTCACTAATCCACGGGCTAACATACTAACCCCTTTAGGCATAGAAATACGATGCTTATGAGCAATTGTAAAGATTTCTTGAACCACATCACCTAAGTTAATATCTTTTAAATCAGCACTCACATAATGACTCATGAACGTTTCAATATGATCATAAAATAACGTATAATTAATACGCCCATCATGTTCACCTAGAGTCAAAATAACATCGACCAACTTTTGTGTATCATTCTTTCCAATCGCCATAACTGCAGTTTTCATTAAGTCCTTGTCATTATGACTTAAAATTCCCATCATCCCAAAATCAATCCAAATAATCTTTCCATCTCTTATTCTTAAATTCCCTGGATGAGGATCAGCATGAAAGAAACCATCATCAACAATTTGCTTAATATAATTTTCTGCTAACTTAGCAGCAATTTCTTCAACATCATAACCATTTTCTTTCAGTTTGATAAGATTATCAATATCAAAACCGTCAATATACTCCATAACCAAAACCTTGTGTGTACTAAAAGCCATTTCTATAACTGGTGCCCCAATATAACAAATATCTGCATTAAGTTTTGCAAACTTTCTTGCAAATTGTGCTTCATTGAGAAAATCCATTTCTTCTTTGGCAGTATGCCAAAATTCATCTAAAACTATATTCAAATCAACAACACTGCCTAAAACTTCATTTAACTTCAACAACTTAATAGCTTTTCTCACAAGGGCAATATCTCTTTCCATCATCTCATAAATATGCGGACGCTGAACTTTCACAACAATATCTCTACCATCTTCTTTTAATCTTGCCTTATGAACCTGAGCAATCGAAGCACTTCCTAAAGGTTTCTCATCAAAATCCTCAAAAACATCAGATAATTTTTTTCCATACTCATCTTCAATAACTTCTCTTACTGTTTCAATATCCATTGCAGCAACATTATCTCTTAATTTAACCAATTCAAGACAATAACGTTGTGAAAACATATCTTGGCGTGAAGCCATAATTTGACCAATCTTAACAAATGTTGGTCCTAAATCTTCTAAAATCATTCTAAACTTAACAGGATCTATTCCTTTGGCTAAATGATGTTTCTTTAATATTGTAATAATTTGAACAAGCCTTCTTTGACTACTTAAAGTTTTTTGATTATTCTGACTCATTCTTAATATTTTGTAATTCTTCAATCTTAGCTTTTAGTTTTTCTAAATCTTCTACATCCATTTTTTCAAGATCTTTACTAATTGTTTCCGTACTTACTGGTTCTCTTAATTTTTCTGCCACATTATGTTTCAATTCTTCATTCAAAACTTTTCCTTGTTCTACAGTCAATTCACCTTTTTTAACCAACTGATCAACAACATCTTTAGATTTTTCAGCTGTCACTGCAACTGCACCAAGTCCAGCTAACACAAGCTTTCTTAAATCTTCACCAAAATTATTCATAATAACATCTCCTTGTCTTTTCATCTTAATTCTATTTTACTACTTTTTTATAAAAATGTGTAGTTTTTAAGTTTTATCCTCAAAAGTCATATTATAGTGATGAAATGAATCAGCTATGTTATAATGAACTTAGTCAAGGAGTGATAAAAATGAATCAAAAATTTGATCAAATTTTACAAAGAAGAAACAATGGATCAATGAAATGGGAAGATGCTTATATTCAAAAAAGATTTCAAATAGAAGTAAATCACGATACTGAAATATTCCCATTATTTATAGCTGATATGGATTATGCACTTGATGAGAAAATAAAAAAAGAGATGTTAAAGTTATATGCCCAGCCAGACCTAGGTTATTTTCACATTCAAGATTCTTTTTATGAAAGTATTGTGAATTGGTATGACCATATTCATCATATAACAATTTCTAAAGATTGGATTATTCCTTCAATTGGTACAATTACATCATTAAACTTAGCTTGTGATATGCTAGCTAGAGATCAAGAAATTATCATTATGCCACCTGTTTATGGACCATTTCAAAATTGTAGTCGTGTTGGAAAAACGATTTCTTTACCTTTAATTTATCAAAATAATCGTTATTATATTGATTTTGAAAATCTTGAACAGATTTTAAAAACACATCATGTTCGTGTTTTGATGTTATGTCATCCTCATAATCCTGGTGGCAGAATGTGGAGTCAAGATGAATTACAACAACTTGTTGATTTGTGTAAACTTTATCAGGTGATTATTTTAGTAGATGAAATTCATAGTGATTTTAATTTAACAAATCAAGATTTTATATCAATGATTGAATTCAGTCATCAATATGATCAGATCATGGTTTCAGCTTCTCCTAATAAAACTTTTAATATATCAGGGTTATCAACTTCCTATATGTTATGTGCAAGCCCTATTTTAAAGCAACAATATATTGATTATTTAAACCATCTTCATATTGGCTGTAATCGTGTAGGAATATCTATGATTGAGTTGGTTTATACATATGGTGAAGAATGGTATCATGAATTAATTGATTATATTAGAATTAATGTTAATATGGTAATTAAAACATTAGAACAAGCGGAATTAAAAGTTATGGAACCTGATTGTGGTTATCTTGTTTGGGTCTATCTCCCACACATTGAAAATGTTGACCAATTTGTATTAGACTTAGCAAAAGAAACTCATGTTTTAGTAGAAACAGGTTCGCGATTCTTAAGTCACTATGATGGTTTTATTCGTATTAATACAGCAACAAGCTATGCTTTATTAAGTGAATCAATGAAGCGATTAGTAGAATTTTATAAGAATTATACAAAGAAGATTGATGATTAAATCAATCTTTTATTTTATACAAAAAAGACTTGGCATTTAACCAAGTCTTTACAAATATGAAACTATTTTTTAATTATTAAGCCTTACGAGCTTTTCTTTTTTTAGATACCACAACAATAGCCAATAATGCTATACATCCTGCAACTAAATAATAATTCATGTTTGTTGTATCTTCAGTTACAACAACAGATTGATCAGGTGTACCAGGTGTAACATCAACTGAAGGAGTATCAGGATTTGTTGGTTCATCTGGTTTGACATTAATATCTGGTTTGTCAGGAGTATCTGGATTATCAGGTGTATCAGGATTATCTGGTGTATCAGCTTTTTCAACCTTAACAATACGAGTTAATGTTGTCTTTGTACCGTATTTATCAACAACTTGATAAACAACTTCATATTCTCCAACTTCATCTACATTAACATTATTAGAAATCACTTCAGCTTTAGAAGTAATATCTTTACCATCTACATCTAAAATACGTACATTTTCAAATGGATCAAATTCATCTCCCACTTTCATTGGATCATTTGAATATTCAATTGTAGCTGGTGAAACAACTGTAATTGTAAATGTTTTTTCACTCTTATTACCTTCTACATCATATGCAGTCACAACAACTTTGTATTCTCCAACTTTATGAGAATCAAATGTTGTTTCAATATTAACAAGTTCACTGTTGATATCAATTGTTCCATCAACATTATCTTCAATTGCTAGAGCAATTGCATCAGTAGCTGAAATATCACTTCCTGCATAAACAATAACATCTTTACCAGTAATAACTGGTGCTTCTTTATCAATATCCTTAACATAATCTAATGTAAATGAACGATAGTTAAATCCATCACCATCATCATATACACGTAAAATTTGTTGACCAGCCAATAGTTTAACCATTGTTGATTCACTATCTACAAATTTACCCCAGTCTCCAGTATTTGCAATACTTACAATTCCTAGGTCTGTCACTTTATCAGTGACTTGTTGTAAAATAGCGTTAACGCTTGTTGAACTACTACGTGCGGCCTTAATACTAAAGTTATAATATCCATCTTCTTTAACATCTACTAAGTAATCTTGATAAGATCCTGCTTCAGAGCATCCAATATTTGAAATCTTATCCTTTACTTCAATACCCCAACCTTTTGTCTTAGATCCATCATATAATTGATCTACAGAGATTGTTGTCTTTTTATTGATTTCAGTAGGTGCTTTTGTAGCGGCAATTTTAATGTTTTCAATCTTGAATCCATCACTATAGTTATTCATTTCAAAACGTAAAGTTTGTTGACCTGCTTTTAAAGTTAATGTTTGTACATAACCTAAAGCATTACCCCAGAACTTATTAAATGAAACACTACCAATATTATCGGTTGCTAAAAGAGCTCCACCACTTAGTTTTAATCCATTAACTACAGCTTCACTATTTGCAACTGAATAAGAAATTGTATATTGTCCAGCTTCTTTCACATCTAAGAAAAAATCAACATAATTTCCTTTCGCTGGATTTTTAGCAAGACTTCCTTTTTGACGATATGCTAAGTTTTCAGCTAATGAAACTGAATTAATTGGTCCAACTTCAATTGCTGTTGGTAATTGATCAGTTGCTTTAAATGTTATTTCTTTTTCTAAACTTAAAGTTCCATCACTATAACCATCACTTGTTATACTGATTGTTCCTTTATAATGATCATACATTGGTTTCCATACAAGTTGAACTTCTAATTCTGTATGAGAAATTTGCTTTACTTCTTTAATACTTACATATTGAGCAGCATCACCTGTTAATGTTAAATGTTTTGCAACATCATCTTTAAATGTACCACCCTTAATTGTTAAATTTAATGTTTCGCTATTAAATTCAACTTCATCTAATGCAACAAGAACTTCTTCATCATCAACAGCCTTAATATTAACATATTGAACTAATGAAGTTCCTTCTAATCCATTAAATTCTTTTGCATCTACATTTAATAATACTTTTAAATCAGTATCAAAGTCTTGAATTGCTTCACCAGTTAAAATAATCTTAACTGTTGAATCATTGACTCTTTCTAATTTGAAATCTAAACCATCTGGCAAATCAAGTGACCAGTTTTCTTTAGTAAGGTTTGCATTAAATGATGCACCACTTAATTTAACAATCAATTCTTTATTATTCAATGCACCTTCTTTTAATTCTTCATAATCTAATGAGATTGCTTGTCCAATAACAACATTTCTAAAGTTAGTATCACCAGATTTGAACTTAATACGAATCGTATATTCTCCAGCTTCTAAATCAAAAGCTTTTGTATTATGTGCATAAGTATCAGTATCTTTTGTATTTTCAAAGTTAATTTCACCTAAATACTTATTCTTGCTACCATCAGGATTTAAAAGATCAATCCAAGCCCCAGCTTTATCATCTTTTGTAGCAATTTCAAAATCAAAATTGTATTTTCCAGATTTTTGAACATTAATCTTATAATCTAAATAATAATCTAACTGAGAGAATCCGAAATTAGGAATTTTTCCTTCTTCTAAAACCATACCATTTTTATCAAAATAATTTGTAGTATCTAATTTTCCAGGAATAGATTGTACTGCATCAGCAAGGGTAAATTGAACTTTCTTAAAGTTCATACCAGCTTCAGGGAAAGTAATCGAAATATTTTGGAGTCCTGGTTCTTCTAAAGTGATATATGTTTGAATTTTTGAATACTTACTCCATTCTCCTCCCCATAACCAATAACGACGAGTATGTGCAGTTCCCAAAACCTTATCATCTTTTGAAATAACGACTGGGAAATTCTTTCCTTCCTCACCACCAACCGCAACATCTAATTCTACCTTATAAGTACCAGGTTGTTTGACATTAACTGTGTAATTTAATTTTGTAGTTGAATCAATATAACCTAATTCACCATTTTCAATTTTTCCGCTTCCTTCAAGGAGAGCATCATCCAATGTTAAATCATCAGTAATATTTTTATAACTTCCACCATCAACTGGATTCCAAATATAAGTTGCAACATTTCCAGCAGGTAAAGTGGCATTAAATTGTGTTCCATTATTAACAACTTTAAATTCTTGCTTACTTCCTGTTGAGTTAGCAACAACCATAACAATCTTACCAGTTTCTGGATCTTTGAATGCAACATTTGTAACTGATGAAGTACTTCCGCTACTTGAAGCAATACGAACAAATCCAGGACGAACATATTTTGTTAATTGTCCAATTAAATAAACTTCTGGTGTTGCCCAGTATTTATTACGATTATATGCATCTTGGACAAATAATGTTGGATCTGGTGTACCTACCCATTGATGTGGAGCAATTTTACTATCAAGCATTGTTACCCATGCATTATAGCTTTCAGAACCATTTCTAAACCAGCTAATAATATCGCTGACTCCACTTGCACCCCAAACTGAACGTTCAGTTAAATGCATTGTATAATCTTCTTTATATTGATCATATAAAGATCCCATTGTTGAAGGACTTCCACCATATGGATGGAAAGCAATACCATCAACATTTTCACGTCCATCAGCTGTTGCAAATAAATCTGCAACATAAGCTTGAGCACCATCAAAGTTATGATCAAATGCCCATACTTTCACATCTTTTTCTTGATCATTTAAAACTTTACTTTTTGCAAGTTCTTGTTTAATTGCTTTGGCAAGTTTCGCTTCTTGACCACCTGTAATATAACAGCTTGGATAATCAATTTCTAATAAAGGTTCATTTTGTAATGTCATTGCATAAATAGGAATACCTGCTTTTTGATATTCTTCGATGAAACGAACATAATATTTACCTAATTCATCGATATATACATCATTAAGTTTTCCACCCTTTAATAACAATTCATTATTTTTATATGATTGACTTGAAGATGTAGCAACTTTCATCCATCCTGGAGGTGTCCATGATGAAGCAAAGAATTTAAGATCTTTTTCTACACCACATTCTTTAGCGATTTCTTGAATTTCTTTAATGACAGAAATAATACCATATTGTTTATCTTTTTCGATACTAAATCCATGTCCTGTCTTATTTTCCCAGTCAGGTTGACCATCTAATTCTTTACCTGTTCCATCATAATATGTATAGAATGGACGACCAGTAAAGTCAGCAGTACCAATTGTCAATCTGAATAATGTATTTCCCATACCATTAACTGGATCAACTAATCGTTTAATAAATTTACGTCTTGAAGCATCATCCATTTTCATTAAGTTATTAACAGTTGATTCTTCTACTGAAGTTCCCATACCTAATACTGATTGATATGTTTTATCTTCATCAACAGTAATTGTTGTCATTTTTAAATCATCAGCATTACGAATATCTAATGCTGCTTTTTCAGTATTACGATTTGTTATTTCTTGATTTCCAGCATACCAAGTCATACTACCAGAATTATCTGATGATGACATTGTCACTTTAACAGCATCTTCTTTAATCATTGCCCCTGATCCTTCATTAGGTACATCAGGTTTGATTTCTGGTTCTTGATATTCATCATCGAATTCAATAAATTTAAAGTAATCAATATTTAAATCTTTTGTTTGAGAAACAAATTTAATAATATGTTTTCCATCAGGCAATGAAATTTTATCATTCATTTCTTGTTCTTTAAAACTTGCCCATCCACCAGTATTTAGTGCTGGCGTAGATGTACTATAATATAAAACATTATCAACATAAACATCAAATGCTGCTTTCACACCATCATTTTGAGTTGCAGCTGCAACATTTAAAGTATAACGAGCTTTTTTAGGAACGATGACATTATAACTAATATCATAACCATTCCAGAAATAACCAATAGATGTATTGTTATTTTCTAAGACAATTTTACTATGTTTTGAATAGAAATCTTCTGCTTGAACAATTCCGCCTGTTTTTGATAAATCAATAACTGAAGGATCATTAGGTTTAGGATTAGTAATTGCAGTTGTCTGATTTTTTGTTAATCCTCTACCATATTCAAACATGACTTTTGTTTCATCTGTTAATTTCTTTTCAATATCTTGTGCATACCAAGGCCAAGTCATTGTTAAATGACCAGTAAAATCATAATCTCCTAATAATACATCAGCAACCCCAGCCCCTTCAGTTCCAGGGAAACCAGCCATGACAATTGCATCTAAATCATCAACTTGATCAACAATTGTAATAGGACGTCCAGTAACCAATACAGCAATAATAGGTAAATCTGGATGTTGTTGCTTAATTCTATTAATAGCTTTAATATCATCAGCATCAATAGTTAAATCTCTAGCTGATCTATCTCCATTGCTTTCAGCATATGGTCTTTCTCCTACCACAACAATTGCAGCTTCATAATCATCTTCTTCAAAATAACCATTAGCATTATAGTCGATTGTTTTGTCTTTACCAGCTAATTCACGTAATCCAGAATAAATTGTTGTTCCTTTAGTAATTTTACCTTTAGAACCTTGCCAAGAAATTGTCCAACCACCACATTGTAAACCAATATCATCTCCAGTTTCTCCAGCTACGATAATCTTTTTCATGTTTTTCAAATCAGCCATTAAAGTTGATCCGTTTTGTGTTTCACTGTTTTTTAAAAGTGTCAAAGATTTTCTTACTGCTTCACGAGCAATTTGACGATGTTCATCACTACCAAACTGTGCAAGTAATTCTTGATCAGCATAAGCTAATTTCACATCATCTAGTAGCCCTAATTCGCATTTTACTGTTAAAATACGTCTGACTGCATCATCAATACGTTCCAATGAAATTTTCTTTTCTTCTACTGATTTCATAATGTTATCTCTTGCAAGAAGCCATTTTGGAGTATTACCTTCATTACCATCAATCATTAACATATCCATTCCTGCATTGATAGTTTTTTCAATTTTTTCTTTATAAGTACTTCCACTTACTTGATCTGTACCATTGTAATCAGTAATAACAATACCTTTAAAACCTAAATCTCCCTTTAAGATATCTGTTATTAAATTTTTATTTTCATGGCACTTTACTCCATCAATACTACTGTAAGTGACCATTACACTCTTAACTCCACTTGCAATAGCTTTACGATATGGAATTAGTAATTCCTCTAATTCTTTCTCAAATAGCTTTCCATCAATATCACCTTGATTGATACCATTTTTTGCAATACCTTCACCAATATAATGTTTTGCTGTTGCAATCGCATATTGTGAAGATAAATCACCTTGCATTCCTTCGATTAAGGCCGCACCTAATTTTGATGAAATTTCAGATGTTTCACTGAAACATTCATAAGTACGTCCCCATCTTTCATTTTGAGGCAATCCAAGCGTTGGGGTAAATGCCCAGTTTGCTCCAATTGCTCTCACTTCTTGGGCTGTTGCTTTCCCAATTCTTTTCATAAGTTCAGCATCATTTGCTTGACCTAAACCTATGTTGTGTGGATAAACAGTTGCATCTTCAACATTGTTATTTCCATGCACCGCATCTACACCATACAACAAAGGAATACCAAATCCATCAATGGCAGCTTTTTGAAATTCATCTAGTCTATCTGCCCAATCCTTTGCAGTATTTCCAGTTGAGGGACCTGCCCCTCCACCACTCAAAATTGAACCAATGAAGTATTTTTTAACTTGTTCAGGTGTAATACTTCTGGTATCAGGTTGCAACATTTGTCCAACCTTTTGTTCTAATGTCATAGTTGACATTAGAGATGTAACTTTCTTTTCTACATCGTTACTAGCACTTACTGGCGTCATCGCTGTAGACAATGCCATAAATGCTGATAACATACCAACAATTAACTTCTTCATAACATTCCCTTTCCTCATTATTTTTTTGACACTTTGACATTTTTAAAACAGTTGACAATTCTTTGGTACGAATTTATTATATACCATTGACTTTTGTGTGTAAAGCGTTTTCACAAATTAATTCCTATATATACAATTTGTACCAATGTTTTGATTTTTTTAAAAATATATGTTATTATAAGCAATAAAGGAAGTGTAATTATGACAAAATATGAAACTGTTGCTAATAGTTTAGCTGATAGAATAAATAATCATGAATTTAATGAAACTAAAAAAATCCCTACTGAAGATCAATTGATGGAAGAATACAATGTTAGTAGAAATACTGTAAGAAATGCAATTAAAATTTTAACAAAATTAGGTTTACTCTATCCTGTACAAGGAAGTGGTATGTTTATTAGAGAATCTCGTAAATGTGATACAGTTTTTCTCAGTGGAACAAGAGGAATTACTAAAGATCATCCTGGTAATAAACTCACGAATAAATGTTTAAGTGTAGAAATTGTTGAAGCTGATGATAATTTAGCTCAAATTATGTTATGTGAAATCGGAACACCTATCTATTATATTGAAAGACTTCGTATTGTGGATGATATTCCTTATGCAATTGAATATACTTATTATAATAAAAATATTATTCCTTATCTTGATAAAGAAATTATTGAATCTTCTATTTTTAGATATATTAAAGAAGATTTAAAAATACCTTTTGGTTTTTCTGATAAATATATTAGTGCCAGAAAATTAACTGATCAAGAAAGTCAATTATTAGAATTAGAAAAAAATGATCCCGCTATCATTATTGAAGACGATATTTATTTAACAAATGGAACATTGTTTAATTCATCTCAAATTGTTTATAATTATAAACTTGCTCATTTCTTTATGACTGTAGAATAAAAGATAGAAAAATTCTATCTTTTTTATATTTCTATACTCTCCAAATCATCAGGAATGAATAAATTCCCTTGATAATACTGTAGACCTTCTTCACTATATAATCTTTTACGTTCATGAATATGTTGATCTTCACTATGATATAACACTAAGTTTTTAACCTTTAATTGTTCAGCTAAAAGACAAGCATCTTTAACTGTAGAATGGTGTTTTTCATAAGGTTTATAAATATCTGCTTCACTATATAAACAAAAAGCTTCATGAAGTAACCATTGACTTTCTTTAACATATTCCTGATTACATTCATTATATGGTTCATCTCCACAACAAGTTAACTTTTCCTGATCATTAAGTTGCATTGTAAAACCATATTGTTTTGCTTTCGTTGAATGAATATCAAAGAATGTCACTTCATGATTAAGAATCTTTTTCTTTTCTCCATCACCAATAACAACCAAATGCAATCTATCCCCAATAAATCTTGTTTCCTTTTCTTGAAGAACCATATGTGCAACATCATGAATAATCTGAATCACTTCATCATGTCCATAAATATAAACTTCACCCTCATATTTATTTTGATTCATTGCTTGGGTAATCAAACGAACCATCCAAAAAATACCCGTAATATGATCCAAATGTTTATGTGTAACAAAGATTGTTTTAATATCCTGCCATTTGATATGAGCACGTTCAAGTTGAGTAAGCAAGGTACTTCCCCCACCACCATCAACTAAAAAATATTCGTGATTTTCACTCAATACAAAACAAGTATTGTAACATTTTGTAACAACCGCATGTCCAGTTCCTAACATTGTTAATTTCATTTTCTCACGCCTCAAATCTAGCTTCATATAAATAACATCATCCATTGGATTTTCATAATAGGCTTCAATTTCTTTAAAGCCATATTTCTTATACAAATGAATTGCACTTTTTAATGGTTCTATTGTATCTAAAACCATTTCCTTATATCCTGCCTGTTTTGCTTCTTTAATAATTTCTTCAACCAAAAGTTGACCAATATGATAACTTCTCGATTCTGGTAAAACATATAATCTTTTCATCTCACATATTTCATCTTTAAATTGATGAAAAGCTACACAACCAACAACTTTTTGATTCATTAATGCAACCAAAAGTTTTCCTTGAGGTTCTTGATATTTCGTCTGTAAATGATTTAATTCTTCATCAATATTTTGAAAATCTAAATTTCTATCTAATTCCTTATAATAAGCTTCAATTAATTTTTTGACATCCTCAATGTATGTATATCCGTTAACAATTTCAATCATATAAATTCCCCCGATTTCTGTTATATATATTTTATAACAGCTATTCTTGAAATACAATATCTTATGAAAATGATGATAAATCATGTTTTTGTAAAACTGCATACAATAAATCAGGAAGTTTTAAAGGTGCACAGGCAAAACAAGGAATCCCTAGATTTGCGACTTTTTGTGCCATGTCTTTATTATAATATGGCTTTCCTCCATCTTGGATAGCTAAAAGACAAACAACTGTTACACCAGATTCTTGTATTTCTTGTAAACGATGCAATAAACCTGCATGGTTGCCACCTTCATCTAAATCAGATATCAAAAAGAAGATTGTTTGATCAGGCTGTTCAATGAGCTGTTCACAATATTTAACAGATTTATGAATATCTGTTCCTCCACCTAATTGAAAACCATATAACAAATCTACCGGATCCTGACATAAATCAGTTAAATCAACAACTGTTGTATCAAAAGCAATAACATTTGTTTTCACAGCATTCATACTAGCTAAAATACATGCCGTAAGTGAAGAATACATAATTGAGCTCGACATTGAACCACTTTGATCAATATCCAAAATAACATGAAAATGATTACTCTTTTGTTTACGATCAAAAAAGTAAACACGTTCAGGAATAATTGTTTTTAAATCAGGAGAATAATGTTTTAAGTTTTTACGTATTGTATATGGAAAATCAATAGCAGTGGAACTAGGTAAAACAGAATGTTCCCTTTTTTGAATAGCCGCAAATACACTACGTTTTAAATCTGTTGCGATTTGTTGATTAATAATATCAACAATTTTTTGAATATAGATTCTCGCTTGATCTTTTGATTTAGAAGGAATCATATCTTTTAAAGTTAATAAGACACTTGCCATTTCTAAGTTGGGTTCTAATTGTTCTAGTAACTCTGGTTCCATTAAGAGTTCTTTCCAGCCATTACGTTCAATGGCATCTTGTTGAATGACTTTAACTAAATCAGTATCAAATAACGAACGTAAATCCTTCATCCATTTAGAAATGTTTGGTCGACTTGACTCTTTGCCAGCCCCACCTCTTTGACTTTGTATACTCTTACTTCCATAAATAGCTGATAATGTTGCATCCATCAGTAAATCCTTATCACTTAACAAAAAGTTTTTATCCATGTCTTGAAAATCATTTTGTGTTTCTTCACCGAGAATCAATCTCCAACGTAATAATTCTTTATTCTTTTCCATTAAAAATCACCAAAATCAAAATCTTCTAATTCATCTAAAAGATCTTGTTCTTCCTTCTTTAAATCTCCATTTAATACTTCTGCAACACTATTTTCATCCAAATGCCATAAACTTCCTAAATTCTTAGCTATATCATGCTTTTCCTTTGCGCTATAAGTTCCAAAAGCTCTCCTTAAATATAACAATGCCCTTAAAAAATCTTGTTCCTCTAAATCTTGAATATATTCATCAAGTTGTTTCCAAACAAAAGAACGTGCAATCAAAGCATAGTGATTTCGCATCATAAAACCTTCAAACCAGTTAGCAGCAATATCTACAGATATTCCTTGGGATATATGATAAGTAAGAATCTGTTGAAAATCATTCTCCTGTAAGAATCCACGTTCTAGCAAAATAGCTGTAGCATAACCACTCAAGAAAGGATTCATATCATCACGATGAATCAGTTCAACTAAAACTTGTAGCCATTCTTCTTCCATATAATGATCATGTTGAATAGATAAGTCATTCATTGTTTTCATTGCTTCCATGATTGTATGTGCTACTTTATCATCACACTGACAACTTTCAACACATAACAAAAGCGCACGATAAAACAATTGATGAAATAAGGGTTCAATATTTTCATTGGCACTATGTCGCAAGGTTCCAAAACGCATAATTCGACTTAAACGTTTAGCAGTTGAAACAATATCTTCAAATGATGAAGAATCAATTGCTAAGGATTGAACAGCCTGCAAAGCATGTAACAAACTATCTGGTAAACCACATAAAAAAGCTTCTTCCATTAAAAAAGCACATTCACTCATATTAGTACTTTGTTCTAGTTTTTGTTTTATACAAAACTGAGTTGCATAGGCAATACTTTCACCATATAATGAATTTTCAATTAAGATAATTTCAGCTTCACTACTCCATTTTAACTCCCAAGTTTCCTTCCAATCTGCAGTGTCTTGTTTGCTAGGCAATAATGCACAAAAAGGAATCTCTAAAAAACGCAATTGATGTAAAAAACAAGAACGATGAAGATCTAAAAAAGCTGAATTTTTTGATTTTACAGTTGTGTTTTCACGTAAATCAAGTTCTAAAGGAGTGGCAACAATAGTTTGAAAACGTTCTAATTTTAATTGTTTTAATTGACTATAAAAATCATTTTGAATAGCTGTTTTGGACATACCTTTAGGTAAGTATCCCATTGTTGTTCCAATATCATTAGCTATAAAAGCTTCCATTAATTGACTTTCGCTTCCTTGTCCCATACAAGCAATTGCTGCATCTTTTAAATCTTGTAAAGATGGTAATGTTTCTTGATGCATAGCTGCTAGCATTTGTGCTAATTGCAGGGCTTCAATCACCTGCGCAGTTGAACAGTTATAACCATGTTCTCTTTGATATAAAGAGATTCTTGAAAGATAATCATAGGCAGCTTGTTTAGGTTGATTTTCTAACATATGTTGCCACAACAACTCATAATAAGCAGGTGCTTTATTTCCAGCTCCATAACCAGAGAGTGATGATAAACGAAAATATGAATAAGGCATCAATGTACGATTGACTAATTTTTGATTGATTTTTTGATACTCATTATCACTTAAACATGTTGCTTGTTGAATTCCTTCAATATGAAAAGCTCCACAAACCACAACAATATCATCTTCTAATAAACCTGTTTCCTTGATTTTTTCTATCGTGGTTTTCATATAAGCTTCACGTAAACAAGTTTGCCCATCAGGTGGATTAAGCTCACGCAAGTGATGAGCAAACAAAGTTATTGCTTCTTTAAACTGAAATGTATCATCTACATGCTCAAAAATACGTTCCCATTGATCATTAACATCCATATCCAAATCAATAACTTTATCTTGTTGTAATTGAGATTCTTCCATTGTTAAAAAAGCTGATGAAGGTAAATCCATAAAAGCACAAGGAATATGATGTTGATAAGCCCATTTCATAGCAACATATTCTGGTGAATAATTAGCAAATGGATATAACAAAGATTGAATCGGTGTATCTATTGTATATGACATCATTGCAAAAGGTGGTATTAAATCATCTTGTACAATATCTTCTATCATATCATTACAATCACTAGGTCCTTCAATTAAAACAAAGCGAGGCTTTTTTTGCTCAAGAAAATGCTTTAAGTGATAAGCCGATGCTGGTGATAAATGACGGATTCCAAAAATATTTTCCATCACTGATTAAGCTCCATGCAAGCATGGTAAAGATCATAATAAGACATGCCTTTTTTCTTTAAAATATTTTCTAAATATTCCTTCCAAGCCAATGCATCTTTTGATTCATCCTTTACAATTGCTCCCTGTAATCCTGCAGCAACATCTTGAACACGGATTTTCCCATCACCAAAGCTAGCTGCTAATGCCATACTATTAGCTAATAAAGAAATCGCTTCAGCCGAAGATAAAACCCCCGTTGTTGTTTTGACTTTTTGTTTACCATCTATTGTTATTCCATTTCTTAACTCTCTAAAAATAGTTACAACGCGTTCAATAACATCTACACTAGGAACTTTAGCTTGTAAACCAAGTGAAGCAGATAATTGTCCAACACGTTGTTCAACAATCTCCATTTCTGTCTTTAAATCTTTAGGGGCTGGTAAAACAACAATATTAAAACGACGTTTTAACGCTGCTGACATATCATTAACACCTTTATCTCTTGTATTGGCTGTTGCAATTAAAGAGAAACCTCTTTTTGCAGGAATTTCCATATTTAACTCAGGAATAGAAACACGTTTTTCTGATAGAATAGAAATTAAGGCATCTTGCACTTCACTAGCACAACGACTTATTTCTTCAAAACGAACAATGCTACCTGTTTCCATAGCGTTTAACAATGGACTTTTCACTAAGGCTTCTTCACTTGGACCTTTAGCAATCAACATCGCATAATTCCATGAATAACGAATTGCTTCTTCACTTGTTCCTGCTGTTCCTTGAATCACTTTTGTAGAATCACCATTGATGGCAGCACATAGATGTTCACTTAACCAAGATTTTGCTGTTCCTGGTTCACCAATTAAAAGCAAGGCGCGGTCAGTTACAAGTGTGGCAATCGCAATTTCAACCAAACGCTCATTTCCAATATATTTAGGAGTAATGTCCATATTCCCACTTTTACCTCCACAAATATAAGTTAAAACTGAACGTGGTGACATCTTCCATCCTTCAGGGATAGGATATTTTTCATTTTTAATTAAGGTCTCTATTTCTAATTGAAATAGGATTTCAGCAGGTAAACGTTGATATTCTTGTTGATTCATTTAGATTATTTCCTCACTTTCTTCATAACGATTAATAGCATTTTCAATTTCATAAAATTGCCATGCATAATCACTTTTTGTTTTCTTCTTTAAATAAGTTAAGATTTCTTTTAAAACATATAAACCATCATTTTTATTACAGAATGTTTCACACATTGAAACCATTTGATGATAAGATATACGATTACCGCTTAAAAATGTATTTTGTTTTTTAAAATAAGCGAGTAAATCATCTCTTAATGGTAATTGATATAATTTTTCAATATACAAATGACAAGCTGTAGATTTATGTTGTTCAAAATATGCAATCAAAGTATCTTTAAGTTCTAAATTATCCTTTGAAGCCAAATGAACCATAATACAGCTACATAATGGAATTTCATTACCATAGACTATCATTTCTTCTTTTTTAAACAATCCTTTTGTTATTTGTTGTTTTCCTAATAACAAATCAATCCAACGATGATCTAATTCATCACCTAAAACAATAGTTATAACTTCTGTTTTTAATGGATATGATATCAGTTTTGAACGATAGACATATTGTTTTGTTTCTTGGTCATATTCAACATATTGGAAGATACGTGAATAAAAATCTCTTGGTTTTTGACAGTCAATGAGCGTTGTTAATGTTTCATAAGCATGTTTATAATCTTTAATCAATAACATTCGTGCATAAGCTGATGTCATGAATTGTGGATAACGTTCATAAAGTGTCTTTATTAAAGTTTCACTTTCTTCATTTTGATAAACCAAATAGGTATTCAAGATAACTTCTGCAACATATTCTGCGATTGTGTAACGATTATTTTCAAGTTCCATATAGCTCAATGGAGTTACATTGCTATAATTATCCAATTGAACAAATAAATGTTGTTGACTATCCTTGACCATACATAACTTATCATCATGATCAAATATCCAAGCAACAATATCAATAATTTGTGGACCTGTTTTATATGCTAATAAAGATAATTTTTTTATGATTTCAACTGCTTCTTTATCTGTTTCAATTTGCTGATATTTCATTATTTTAGATAATTGTTGTTGAATATCTTCACATATTATTTGCTTAATATCCTCATTGTTAGAATAGAGTGTATAAAACAAAGTCTTTTGACTTTTCTTCATTTTCTTCAATAAATACTTATCTACTTCATCATCTTGGATATGACTCAATGCATAAAGTGCATATTCCTTTAATTTTCCTCTTTCTACATCAGCTATATTCATTAAAAAATCTCGATTTGTAGAGTTGTAAGATAATCCTATAATGATTTGCTTTTGAATATCTGTTTGAGATAAAGGATACATATCTAAATAAAATTGGTTTTCATCTTTACCAGCTAATTCTACAATCAAACTAATTCTTCTTAACATTTCTTTTTTACCACTAGGATTAAAGTTTTCTTTTAAAAGAGGTACAACTTTCTTACCACAGCTTTTTAAAATATCCACACATAAATTAGCGATTTCAGAATAAGAATCACCTAATCCGGCAATGACATAAGGTAAAACACGATAATCTTGAAATAAATCAGGATATTTATTCCAAGTTGATAAAATGATTTCATAGCGACCACTTCCTGGTTGACTTAATGCTTGAATCAATGGTTTTAATTGTGAATACTTGATATTGGTATAAGGTTTTTCCGTAAGAATTGTAATATCATAGGTATCTTCTTCATATTTCCATTGTGCCTGTGTCATAATTAAAGCATCTAAAAAAGACATAGCTTCCATAATATTGTTTTCTAAATGGTCTTGATCATTAAATATTGCTAGACAAAGATTATAGAGCTTTTGAAATACAGGTGATTTTTGAGCCAATGCCTCAACCTTTTTTAAAAGGATCGGAAGGCGTTCATCACTCAACAAAATATGACTACCTGCAATCAAGCCTGTTTGAAAGCGTGATTGTAATTCTAATAAAATTTGTTGTAACATTTTCAACACCTCCTAATAAAGTAGACGAACAATCTGTTCGTTACTAATAAGACTCATCGGTTTTGCTAATAAATGATGTGTATGATAATCATAAGAAAAAATAACTAAAGCACACTGTTTTGATAGTAGATTTTGTGAAGGGAGTGTTGTCAATGCATGTAATGATGTTCTTTCCATCGCTGTAAGTTTTAATTGATGATTGAATTCATCCACCATAACAAAATCATCTTGGTTTTGTTTGATTTGATCATAAGCCAATATAATTGCTATTTCTTGATCACATAAAGGATTTTTCAATTGATTTTTGACTTCCTTTATAACTTGTTCAAAATCTATTTTGGCAATTTCTCGTATATGTACATAATCTTGTGCTTCAATATCACAAGTTGTAAAGTTTTCATCATAACGCATACGACGATTGTTAACTCCAGGATAGAGATATAAACAGGATGTTCTCACTTTTTCTAAAACACTGTCATCTTCTTTTATGTATTTAGCAACTTTTAAAGGGCGCATATTGACTGTTTTATGTATCTCTTGGAGAGGGTGAACATACCAATAACCAATTTGTAATGTATCTTCATTTTTACTACAAAATCCTAATTGTATGAATTCTTGGTTTTCTTCATAAAAACCAGCTTCTTTTAATTCTTTTAAATTCCAAACATGTCCTAGTAATTCATCCATGATTTGATCATCCTGCGTAATTTCTTCTTCATTTATTTTCTTATCTAAATATTGTTTTCCTTTTTTAACAATTTGATAAAGACGAAGCATGTTTGCAATTACACCATCATAAACAGCATCACTAGTCAATGCATTTTTCGCTTCAATAACAAGTTCTAAGATGAGACGTTGGATTCCAGGTAAAAAATAATCATTCATTTGTTTTGCTATATTTTCATAATCTTTTAGTTGACTATTCACAAAAGCAGCAACTCCCATTCGTGTGATATCCTGCAACATTGTTTCACAGACAAACAACCCTTCTTTTTGTTTCATCCAACGTTTCTTTTGTCCTGTTTTATTAACTTTTTTAGGCTTTTTCTCTGTATTATCTTTAGGTTGAGCACGTTTTATAAGGCGTTCTCTTTTTTTTACAATATCTTCAGGAATTTCACAAATCTCAAAATTTGCTTTATCTTCAATAGCAAATAATAATCCAATGCTATGTTTACAAGGAAATTGTCTACTAGGACAATTACAACGAAAGATTGGATGAGATTGATCCTGAAAATCAACAGAAGTGATATAATTTTTACTTCCGCTACCAAGACATTCTCCCATATAAAAAGTCTCATCTGCTGAACGATATAATTTTATAAATTTACCACTTTGATAAATAGCTCTCCCATTTTTTAATGCATTTGCATTCACTGCTTGTTCTTCTATCCAAGCAACATTTATGCTCATTTGTTTTCCTCCCATCTTATCCTATATTTTATATATCATAAATCTATTTTAACATATATAGAGAATAAATAGTATAAGAGTTAAATTTGTAAAAAACTTACCAATTAAAAAGTATTTTTTCCATCTACTTTACGCATCAAAAGATAAATTTTAATTAAAAAATCTAGCGATATGTAACAATAACATTTAAAGCTTAAAAATACTGACATTTACTATTTATTACCTATAAAAAATATCATCCAAGAAAAAAATCATAAAAACGATATAGTTGAAATAAAAAATCTATTATCAGTTGTAGATTAAAAAAACAATTCCTATAGCAAATGGATGTTATCGTGAAATAGATATTAGAAATCATAAATACAGAGATTTACTAGCCAAAGAATATGCCTTCTGTCAAAAAATATGATTTTTAGTAAAACAACTATAAAAAAAGTTTAACTAACGTAAAAAAACAACCAACACAAATGTTAGTTGCTAATGAAATGAATAGAATGTTTTCTATAAATTGAAAGCAAATCAGTCTGCTAAAAATTCAATAAACACTCTATTTATCAGTAAAATTGGCGTCCTTGAGCGGATTCGAACCGCTGACCTTTCGCTTAGGAGATTAGAAAATTCATGTTTCTTAAATCACTTAAAATGCTCTAAAAGCCCTTGTTTTATCACGCTTTTTCTTTGTTTTATGTTCCTTTAATACCCTCATGTTTTCTAAGTGTTTCTATGGTATTTTGGGGTGTTTGTTGAAAGAATATTGAAATATTCAAGTTGCACCCTATTGTTGATAAGTTGTGCCCTTTTGTTGAAATATATTTATATGTTAGTGAACATTATCCTATTTTTAATCAAAAAAGCATAAAAAGCCCACACAAAATATAAATTTTGTATGAGCTAATGAAATAACATATTCTGTTGTGAATGATAGGCTATAAAGGAGAGTTTTCTGATGTCGATCTGTGCTTAAAGCGTTCCATATGGCTAGCCTCCTCTACGATGCCATATCGTCTTAAATCTTTAGTTTTGTTCGATCGGAAATCGTGCAGATGTATTCTTCTGGTGTTGGCACACGATTTCAAAAATAACTTTTGTAGTTTTCCTGTACTGCTGGATCTTGACTATTCATCTGTTCGTCGGTTATCGTCTGCAATTCCACATGAAATTTCAACAGGGAAATTCCTCTGGCTTTTGCACCAACTCTCAATATGGACATTATATCACTTCTATATAATCTCATAGTCAGTCTCTGCTTTCTATTAATTTTTTCTCATTTTACGTTTTCTGCTTGTGATAATGATAATGCCAAGAACTGATAGTACAGCAGTCATGTTCCACAAGAAGATGTTCGTTGCATCGCCAGTTTCAATAATAATCTGTTCATTGTCGCCTTTTTCTGGCTTATTAACAGTATCTTGTGAACCAGCTTTTTCCTTGACAGTTACTGTGATTGCTTTCGTTGCAGTTGCCTTCTGGCTGTCCACAACTTGATATATAATCTTATATGTTCCAGCCTTTGTCATATCCACTGTATTCTTAATCACCTTGATATCTTTTGTTAAATTACCGTCCTCTTTATCAAATGCACTCACATCTTTCAACGGATCAAATTTATCTCCAACTGTAACAGTCTTATCTTTCGCTTGAATCGTTGGTATGCTGTTAAGTGGTATTATAGGTGCAACGACTTCAACAATGATATCAACCTCTACACTCTGATAATTATTTGTATCTTCTGGTGTGAAAATAGCTTTCAATGTATGTTTGCCTGATTCATCAAGCACCTTTGTATCATCTACCCATGCAAAGCCCTCTGGAAGTTTTACAGTAGATAATGTTTCGTTTTGCTTCATCATTAAGCCTTGTGGAACGTCATAGACAGGCACAGCCTTTGTGATTTCAAATACTACAGTTTGTGTCAAGCCAGTATAATTTACATTACTAGCAACACTTGCCTTGACATAATATATACCAGCATTTGTTGGTACTTTATCATTATATGTTCCGTTTTTTTCATTACTGTAAGTAAATTCAACTGTTCCAAATTTTGCGCTTGCAGTTGGATTATTGGCATTATTTCCATATATCCAGTCAGTGATAGATAAATTTTCTTTCCACTCATTGTCGGCTTTGGAAATCACAAATTCTTTTTCCGTAGAAGCAGTGTTGCAATTATCATCAGCTTCTACACTGATAACAACCTTATAGCTCCCGACAACCTTAGGAGCAGATTTAAGTTTTGTATAAGTTCCATCTGCTTCTTTCTGATACCACTTAAAATCAGGTGTTTTGCTACTTCCGGTTACTTTTATCTCTGGTTTAGCCATTTCTTGTCCGTCATAGACTTTATCCATATTCTTTGTAGTAATCGTCACTTGACTATCTATCTTAGCAATCTCGAATGATGTCTTAGCTTCCAATCCTGTATAGTTTTCTGTTCTGGCAATACTTGCCTTAACATACCATATGCCAGCATTTGATGGTACATCACTTGTATATGTTCCGTTTTCTTTGTTACTGTAAGTAAATTCAACTGTTCCGAATTTCGCGCTTGCAGTTGGATTGTTAGCATTATTTCCATATGCCCAGTCAGCGATAGATAAATTTTCTGTCCACTCATTGTTGGCTTTGGAAATCACAAATTCTTTTTCCGTAGAAGTAGCGCTGTAGTTGTCATCAGCTTCAACACTGACAACAACCTTGTAGCTTCCGACAACCTTAGGAGCAGATTTAAGTTCTGTATAGCTTCCATCTGCTTCTTTCTGATACCACTTAAAATCAGGTGTTTTGCTACTTCCGGTAACTTCTATCTCTGGTTTAGCCATTTCTTGTCCGTCATAGACTTTATCTATGTTATTCACTTTCATTTCGACTAATGTATCTGCTTTTGATACTTCAACACTCAACTTACGTTCTACATATTGTTTTTGTGCATTATAGCCGGTTATACCTGTAAAATCATAATCTGTTTCGAGTTCTTTTGTATCAAAATGAGCCTTAAAACTCTTTGTACCTACCAATAGTGGTGTACCTTTATTTTCCCAAGTCCAGCCAGTAAGTAGGGTTACATCTTTTAATGTCTGTCCATAGATACCTGTTAAATTCGTTGGTTCATCGATTACATCTTTCCCATCTTTCTTTGTAGAAACAGTTGCTGTTATTTCAGCAGATTGTAAGTAAATACCTTTTCCTTGATAGCGGACAGATACTGTATGTTTTGAACCAGCTTCTAAATCAGATAATACAGGACTTGTTCCCCAAGTTCCACTATCCCATTGATACTCTATATCGCCATAGGTTACCACATCAAACGTGCCATTGACTGTCAGTGAGCTCTTTGTTCTTTTAATATCATTTTCTGTAAAGTTTGGAGTTGGTGCTTGTGGCATAGGTGTTGCTTCTGTAAGTGTGATATTCACATCAGCGGTAGGAGTGCCAGAAATCTTAAAACCTGTATCTGTTGCCGTTGCAGTCAACCCATTCAAACCTTTAATACCGTCAATATATCCCTCAGGAAGATAATATTTATCAACTACTTCTACTGTTATATCTCTAATCGCACTACCTTGTACAACACCTTGTGTACCATTTGTAACAGTTAAATTATTGCCTGCTGTAATATTTACATCAAATCTTTGTTCTTCTGTCGCCAACGTTGCATAGGTCATTCTATTTGTTGTATCTGTTGTTTCCAGCCATACTTTACAATTCGCAAAGCTGTCTAAACTCATATCCCTTGCAGAAACTTCTGTTTCATTTGTGATTTGTTTCGTCCATGCTCCATTACTGTTTTGTACTACTAAATATGTACCATTTGGAACACCTTTTAATTCTACTTTTGATTTATCATAAGAAACCAAGGCAGAGCCGAGTTTATCTGTTTTGTATCGCAAAGTGAATGCCCCTTGCCCATCGGTATCCTGCAATGCCAAATTTCCCTCAGATGATGCTGCTTGCGCAGCCGATGCAAAGATGACAGATGACAGATTTAATTCAAAGGCGGGCACCAGCATGTAAGACTCGCTAATTTGCCCAAAGGTCACACTATTATGCGGATCCGCGACCAACCCACTAAAACTATTATTAATGAACGGCGTACGAATCCAAAAAGCAACACTGTTTCCCCAATATTCCGAATCTATAAAAAGCCCAGTATTTAGAGCATTCGGTATATTGGTACCGACTGTAAGTTTGGAGTCAGAATCAGTTCCATAGGCAAGATATAGCTTATCGGTTGTAGAATACACAGTATTGTTTTTCGTATCATTAGTATAGATTGTTGTATCTTTCATCAGATTTTGCTCTAATGTTGTAAAATAAGAACTTTCTAATTCTTTTAATGTATCTCTTAAAGGACTTGCTCCATAGTGATTTGGATAGACTTCATCTGGATCACTTGCATAATCACATTCCCAAGTTTCACTATATGTTTTATTAATATCCCAAGCAGGTTCAAACAACTGATCTGTTGCTAGTGGACTTGTCGCAAATAAAGTCAAACTATTCATTGTTTGACTTCCTGCAATCCACCATTGCTGAGCGTTATTACCGAAATAGACCTTGGCTGGATTTTTATTTCCGTCATTATTGTTTGTATTAAAGAGCATTAATTCATCTTTTATTGCAAATTGTGTATTGTCTGGCAGTTCTGCCGCATGAACCGGTGTACTTAGTTGTGGCAGCATGGTTAGGGTCATTGTCACCGCCAGCAGCAGAGCACTGGCTTTTTTCTTTAAATTCTGTAGTTTTTCCATTTCATTCTTCTCCTTTTCTCGTATGTTCCTTTCCTGTTTTTTCACTATCCTCAATGTCTGTTATGGTTTCTATTTGGTTGTATGCCAAAAGAACAGATTTTGTCTGTCAGTCTATCTGTCGCAAGCGTAGCAGTTTGTAAACATGGCTGTCAACCACTTATTATAAATATTTATAGTGTTGTATAAGGCTTGATAGGCTTTAAATAAGTATATCATTTCCATTATCACATCACAATCGAAATAGACTAACAAGGCAAAATATCTAATAAAAGACAGCCTCAACAAAAAACAGATTATTCATGAGCAGGAAAAAGCAAGACAATACTGCTTGTTTATGTTCTTATACTATAATCTTTCCGTAGGATTCTTATGTAGCACAAGCTCAAACTGCGAAACTAAAGTTAGTTGCCTTTGTTTGAGTGTCTATGAATTTCGCGGCAACTTTGACTTTCACATTGTTCCTTCAGCCGTAAACACAGGATTGGAATAAGAATCGCTTAATTCCATCATATCCTTATCTTCTCGCACTTTAAATGGATGATGAGGAAAGGCACTAATCGTATCAAGAGGAATATCAATAATTTTTATTGCATTATCCTCTCTTATTGACTGATCTGATTTAAACAGTATATCCTCATCGAGATTGAAATCGGGTATTTATACTGCGCTTAAAGGTTTTCTCGGCATTTTGTTCCACCTCCCTTGCTAAAGATAAATAGGCAAAAGCACCATCATTCTTCGGATCGTATGAGAAAATACTTTGACCAACACTAGATGCTTTGCTGATAGCAACACGTCGAGGAATACACTTTTTAAATACCGAAAAATGTTGCCCTACTTTTCGACAATCTGTCTTTGAATATTTCTTGACTGTGTTGTTCGATCATCAGTCATTGTAATAAGAATACCTTCAACAGATAAATCCGGATTTATATCACGTTTTGTTTTTAAAATTGATGATATTAAATTCGTTGTACTTGAAGATGATAGATATTCTGATTGTGTTGGGATAATCACACTATTAGCACAGGCAAACGCATTGATTGTTAGTTCACCCAAAGATGGACTGCAATCAATTAAAATATAATCGTAGTTATCTTTGAGTGGCGCAATAATATCTTTTAAAACAGTATCTTTGTTTTCAAGATTAGTAAGCGTTGTTTCAATTGCTGCTAAACGAGTGTTTGCAGGAATAAAATCAAATCCTTCATCATTATGGAAGATACTTCCATAATCACATTGATCATTCACAATTACTTCAAGCATCATATTGCCTATATTTTTCTTGATTGTATCAACATCATAACCTAATGCTTTACCTGAATCACCTTGAGGATCAAAATCAATCAGCAATACATTTTTCTTTTTCAAACTCAAGGCACTTGCTAAGTTAATACTTGTAGTTGTTTTACCAACACCGCCTTTTTGATTGGCAATTGCTATTATTTTTCCATATGTCATGTTTCACGACCTCCTTTCTTTTAAGACAACTTGAAAAGTTGGCTATGTAAATAAAAAACTATTCATCTAATGACAAATAGAATAAAATATGTTATGAATTTGTGTATTTAGTTCAAATATGTTCTCAAGTGCTCTTTAGGTGTATTGAATGTTCTAACGTATCTGTTGAAAACATTCAAAATTTGTTGAATTTTAATGTATAAAAAGGGCACCCCTGTGTTGAAAGAAAAAGGAGCAGTACAATCAATTTGTACAACTCCCTAATCTTAGGATAAATCCATTATCCTCTCTTAGTTAAATGGGCATAAAGCCCATAAAATAAGCTTAATTGGTACTCCGGATGCGATTTGAACGCACGACCTATCGCTTAGGAGGCGATTGCTCTATCCACTGAGCTACCGAAGTATATGTGTGATAATTTGCCCTAAAACAGCTCATAGGCAGGGAAATGGGGTGCGATTCGCTCTTTTCTTAGGAGGCGAATGCTCTATCCTACTGAGCTACAAAGACATTAAGCATGTTAAAATAACAACATGTTTATTCTAACATGGCTTAATAAAAAATTCAATTATGATTCATTGATATTGGGATATTCTTATTTGATTCCATTGACTTAATAATTTCTCAATATAATAAATTGTCATTTTTTCATACCATTCCCCAGTTTGTAAATCAACCAAACAATAAAGATGATTTTCTCTTTTTAACAATCCCAAACCATAATAATAAAGTCCTGCTTGAAGATCAATTGGCATAAAAAAACCTCCTTGTTCATTTTATGAAAAAGAAGGCCATTTATGATTCTTCATTAATGAAATCACGATACTTAAATAAGTGATAGAAAATAAAAATCCAGCAATAATATCACTTGTATAATGAACACCTAAATAAATGCGTGTCATACCAATGAAAATAGGAATCACCAATATCAATATGGCAAGATAACGATGACGAGGATAAAGCCAATAAGCAATCAATCCAAAAAGTGTCATTGAAACCATCGCATGAGCTGAAGGAAAGCTATAACTATTTTCTTCAACCAAATGGATAACAGATGGTCTTGGTCTAGCAACTATAACTTTAATAATTTGATTCATAATAGCAACTATAGCTACATGTACACTTACTAAAAGTCCCTTTTGAAAATGAAACAAGCAACATATCAAACAAACCATTACAACCCCAACAGTTGAACCAAAGAACGTAATTGTTTTCATCAACATTGTAATATGTTCACTTTGAAAGCTGGCTAGAAATTGATAGAAAGTCTCATCTATCTTTTCAAAATATCCTTGATAAAAACATATTAAATCAATCACCAATAACATCAATGATATCACAATATATTTTCTATAATTCTTTATCGACTCTAATCCCATTTTCTTTTACAATTCTCCCCGGTACCCCAACAACAGTACAATTTGGTGGTACGTCTTTTAAAACAACTGAAGATGCCCCCACAATACTGTTATCTCCAATTGTCACATCACCAATAATTCTTGCCCCTGAAGAAATCATTACATTATTTTGTAGAGTTGGATGTCTTTTAACCTTATGTTCACCAGTTCCAACACCACCTAATGTAACCCCTTGATACAAGGTACAATCATTACCAATAATCGTTGTTTCACCAATCACAACCCCCATGCCATGATCAATAAAAAATCTTTTTCCGATAGTCGCTCCTGGATGAATTTCAATTCCTGTTAAGAATCTTGCAAATTGACTTAAAAATCTTGCGAGTATTTTAAGATGGCAATTCCATAAAAAGTGATTAATACGATAAAAGAACATCGCATGTAATCCAGGATAGTTCAAGATGACATTCACACGATTACGAGCCGCTGGATCCATCTCTAAAATTCTTGAAATTAAACTCTTTTCCATTACTTTCACCCCTCTTTGTTTAACTATTTAACCACAAATAAACAAAAGAAACAATTTAAGTAATAATTTTTTTATTCTTCAATAATATCATCTGGACGCTTTAATGCCTTACGATAAAAGCGAATAAACATTGAAGTTGTGATACACGCTGCTAAGATATCAGAAACAGGTTCAGCAAATAATACCGCAAAAACTCGTGGTGCATCATAAACCATTGAAGCAATGGAAGTTGACATATGAAAGGCAAAACTTGTTTCTCCTAACAAATATGGAAAAATATAAATAAAAGGAATCAGCAATATAATTTTTCTTGTTATGGCCATCCAAACAGAAACTTTAGCTTGTCCTAATGCCATAAAGGCTTGTTGACAGGCTGTTTGTGCCCCAAACATACCAGCACCAATTAAAAAGACACGCAATGCCCATGATGAAAAATGAATAGTTGGTGCATCTTTTGTAAAAATAGATACAAAGAATGAAGAAAAGATAATCACCAAAATACACGCTCCCATAGCAAAGCCAAGGCAAAGCTTAAACATCAAATGAAAGGTTTCTCTTACACGCGTATAATTTCTTGCACCATAGTTATAACTTAGAATTGGTTGTGCCCCTTGACATAAACCTAGTAATGGCAAGGTAATAAACTGCCAAATACTCATCAAGATAGCCATCGTTGCGACTGCCATAGTCCCTCCATACATCAATAATTGATTATTGAATGATATTTGTAACAAACTTTCTGTTGCTGTTTGTACAAAAGGTGAAATACCTAATGACATAATTGCCAAAACAATCTTTAAACGCGGGATGAGATATTCTTTTTTAATTTTAATAATACTTTTTTGACCAAACAGGAAAATAAGCACCCAAATGGCTGAAACTCCTTGAGCAATAATCGTTGCTAAAGCAGCTCCAGCAACTCCCATATTAAAAACAAAAATGAAAAGTGGATCTAAAACAATATTAATAATTGCTCCAATCACAACTGTATACATTCCAATCTTAGCAAAACCTTGGGTATTAATATAAGCATTCATACCTAGCGTAATATGCACAAAAATTGTTCCTAATGCATATATACTAATATATGAAATAGCTGGTGCCAAGGTCTCCTCATTTGCCCCAAATAACAACAATAATGGACGATTAAAGAAAAGAATCAATAATGTTAAAACCAAACCACAAATAATTAATAAAACAAAACTATTTGTCATAATTTCTTCAGCTTTATCTTTTCTTTGTTCCCCCAAACGAATAGCACAAAGTGGTGCTCCACCCACCCCTACAAGTTGTGTAAAAGCACTCACAAAAGTAACAATGGGTAGAGTTACTGATAAAGCAGCCATCGCAATTGTTCCATTTGCCATTTGTCCAATATAAATACGATCAACAATGTTATAGAGAATATTTACAAGTTGAGCAATAATTGATGGAATTGCTAAAGAGAAAAGTAATTTAATAATTTTTTCATGTGCCAAACGATTATTCGTTGCCATGATATAACCTCCTATCATACATAAAGAAAGCAGGCAACATATTACCTGCTTATTTTGCTTAGATTTTTGAAAAGACGAGGATTTTGATCATCCACTCTTTCTTCAATTTTAAAGACATCTAATTTATAAATAAGAATATAAAGAATAATTGCTAAAACGCATGCTGAAATAGCATCTAAAATTGAATGTTGTTTAATAAACATTGTTGAAAGTGTAATCATAATAGCTGATACACTGGCAAATGTTATCATTCCTTTTGAATGCTTAAAATCATTGCATTTGATTAAAGCAATCGCACAGCCAATTGAATTAAAGACATGAATACTTGGAAAAACATTCTGACTCTTATCAGCTGTATAAATAAAGTTCACTAAAAATGTTGCAAGGGGACTTCCCTGAATGACTTCAGGACGATGATCAAAGCTTGTTGGATAAACGGTAAAAACAATCAAACAAACTGTCATTCCTATAAATAAGAATGCGACACATCTATAGAAATCCTTCTTATGAGTAAAAAACAAATAAGCGATTGTTCCAGCAACAAATAAGAACCAATAGACATAAGGATAAATAAACCATGAAACAAAAGGTAAAGCATGATCGATTGATGTATAAACATCATGGAATCCCATATTTCCTCTTTGCTGTAATCCAAAATACCAAGGTAAATAGATTACAAAATAAAGAAATACCCATGCATGTTTATATTCAGATAACCACTTCTTCATTAATTAAACCCAAATAACTTTTGTGAAATTGAATAACCTAAAGTAATAATCTTCTTACCAGCAATGCTATCCATTTCCATAAAAGTTCCTAGTGTTGTATGTTTCACTGCTTTATATAATTCAGGATTCTTTTGTTTCAAATATGCCCATAATTCATTCTTCTTTTGTAAATGTTCTTCAGTTCCAGACTTAATTAATAAAACGGTAGAAACAGTTGTAATCATAGTTAAATACTTCACCATATAATTACGTAACTTACGACTTTTTAACTGCATCACATCACAACAATCTATCATCATCTTATTGACTTTAATTTGTTGATCAATACGTGAAATCATTACTTTCTCATTGACTGACTGATCTTCTCTACCAATAAAATAACGATATAAATCAACATTTAAATAATAAAGTGTACTGACAAAAGGTAATGGTTGATAAACAAATAAATTATCAACATAGAAAGTATGTTGAGGTAATTGTAAATTACAATTTCTTAACAATTGCGTACGATAAATCACACTATGCATCAATAAATTTTGTTGTGGATAGAAATGTTTAACATCGTACCATCTAAATGTTCTATTTTGTGGTAATGCATTTGTATATCTAATGACACTCGATTTATTTTCACTAGGTTTTTCATACACATAGTTTGCAATTAACATATCAACATCATCAGCTTTTTGATGTAGTTGTTTAATTGTTTCAATAACCTTCACTAAAGCTGATTGATCAAACCAATCATCACTATCCAAAACCTTAAAATAAAGTCCTGTCGCATTTTTTAAACCAGTATTCACAGCTTGACCATGTCCACCATTTTCTTGATGAATACATTTAATTGTATCTGGATATTGTTTAACATACTCATCACCAATTTGAGCTGTATTATCTTTAGATCCATCATCAACAATAATAATCTCCACATCATCTTTAAGAATTAAACATGATTCAATGGCTTTAGCCATATATTCCTGTGAATTATAACACGGAATCGCAACACTTAAATATTTCATAGTTTTCCTCCTAAAACTGTTTTGTTAAATCAATGGCAGCTTTTACAATACCATCTATATTATAATATTTATATTGAGCTAATCTTCCTAATAAATAGAAATTTTCAAATGGTTTCATTAAATCTACATACTTTTGATGCATCATAATGTTTTCTGGATTTAAAATCGCATAATAAGGAACTTGACGATTATCCTTATAAACTTCAGGATATTCTTTAATAATTGTCGTTCCTTGACAAAGTTGTCCAGTTAGATATTTAAACTCAGTAATACGCGTATAATCCTCACTCACAGTATAATTAACAACCCCTTTAGATTGATAATAATCTTGTGGATAATGTTCAAAATCAAAACGTAAAGAACGATATGGCAATTGACCTAAACGATTATCAAAAAACTCATCAATTGCTCCTGTAAAAATAATCTTTCCTTTAAACTCTTGATTCAGATAATAAATTTTATGATTTTCAAAATCAAAAGTTAAATCTTCCTTCGCATCTTTAGATAATTCTATATCAATATTTTCATGATCTAACATTCTTTCGAATAACTTTGTATAACCATCCTTAGGCATTCCTTGATACTTATCTTGAAAATAACGATTATCATAAGAAATTAAGACAGGCACACGAGCTGTGACACTTTGATCAACTTCTTCTGGTTTTTGATTCCATTGTTTCATTGTATATTTCAAGAAAATATTCTCATAAACATATTGAGCAACTTCTTGAATTCCTTGTGATGAACTCTTTTGTAACTCTAAAATAGGAACCCTTGCATTTTCACCATATGTATCAATTAATTCTTGTTTTAATGCTTGTCCTTTTTCTTCACCAAAAACAATCATTAAAGTATTTAAGTTAAACGGAATAGGAATAATCTTTCCATAGACATTTCCAACAACTTCATGTTGATAATCATACCATGAAGTAAAACGTGATAAAAACTCAAAAACATCTTGATCATTTGTATGAAAAATATGTGGTCCATACTTATGAACTAAAATACCATATTCATCATATTCATCATAACAGTTTCCGCCAATATGAGGACGTTTCTCTATGATTTTCACTTTTTCCCCACGTTCAGCTAAAATTCGAGCAACTGTAGCTCCCGCAAAACCACTTCCAATAATTAAAGTATCCACATTCTCACCTCTATCGTCTATCATATCATAATCTTCTTGCTTTGAACATACTCATTTTGTAAAGTCGATTCAATTTGTATTGATGGAATCTTAGAAAAAGGGATAACTGGTAAAACCATATTTGAATTCCCAATGTGTTTTTCCATCCATACCATATCATGCCATTGATTAAACTTATAACCACAGGCATGAAAACATCCAACATATGAAAAACCTTGCAATTCATGAAATCTCTCACTTTTTTCATTAGGATGTGTAATACAAGCATAAACATTTTGAATATTCATCATTTTTAAAATAGCTATTAAATGTTGATAAAGTATTTGCCCATAACTGCGTCCATGGGTATGACTATCAACATAGATAGAAAGCTCACAATCCCAATCATATGCCTGACGACTAGCAAAAGAGCCAGCATAAGCATAACCAACAAGCTTGCCTTGATCTATTAATACCAAATAAGGATATTTTTCTAAAGTTGTCATGATGCGTCTTTGCATTTGTGCAAGACTAGGAACATCATATTCAAAAGTTATATTTGTTTTTTCAACATAAGGTGCATAAATCGCTAAAATAGCTTCTGCATCTTGTATTGAGGCCACTCGTACTTCCATTGATTCCCCTCCTCAAATCTTCTCAATTATACCTCAATTCCTACCGTGGTGCAATGAAACCATTCAAAAGATTTTCTAAAGAAAAAAGAAACAAATTTTATCTTTTTGTTTCTAATAATTTAAGATATTCATTTTCATGAATAATTTTTAAATCCTGTCCTTGTTTCATTAACTGTAATGCTTTTTTCACTTTTTTATTTTCTTTACCAAAACGAACTTTATGATAACCTTCTTTACCAATCACTAAATAATTTGTTTGTGTACTCACCTGATGTGATGGTAAGCCACTCATTTGTTTGGTTTTTTCTTCTAAGATTTCTTTTGGCATCGAAAGCTTTCCAGTAAAACAAACAGATTGATGATACAATAAAGAATCAGTTCGTTCATTCATTTCTAATAATTGAGGAGCAACTTCTGCAGAAATAATATTACGATAATAGTTTTCTTTCATTTCCCCAAATTCTAAACGAAATTTTTGATGTAAAGCGGTTATTGTGGAACAATCTTCATGCTTTAACATTTCAATTAAAATCTGCGCACATGCTTTAGCATCATCTAAAGCTTGATGAGCTTGAAAATTAAAACCAATCATTAATGATAACTCTTTAACATTATATTTATGTAAATGAGGATAAACCAAATGAGCTAAAACATTGGTACATGACATATAAAGATGAGGATAAGGAATACGATTTTGTTTAAAAGCCGCTCTTAAATTCATCATATCACCTTGAATATCATGTGAAACAACAATTGATTCTTCAAAATAATGATGAATTTCCTGCCAAACTTCACTAAATGTTTTTTCTTTATAAAGTGATTTTGGTTTAATTTGATGAACTTTATAGCGATAAGCATCATAACTTAAATTTTTAGGTTTAATAAGTGAATAATAAGTGGAAGTAATTTCTCCATCAATGAGTTCAACAATCCCAATTGCACAAATACTTGCAGGATCTTGATTTAAAACCTCAATATCAAAAACTGTTATTCTTTCTTTCATTGAATCCCCACTGCCTTCTTAGCTAATCCATCAGCCATTTCATTATAGAAATCACCACTATGTGCTAATACTTTGATAAAAACAATATCAATATGTTGACGTGCTTCTTCAATAAACTTTTGATAAGCAATTGTTCCTTCTTTATTAGCTTTCCACATCTTATTTGCCCACTTTTCAATTCCTTCATAATCATAGTAAATACAAATCATTGGATAGTGATGTTCAATTGCATAATCAATAGCACATCTTGCCCCAGCAATCTCACCAGCTACATTACGCATAGAAACATAAGCCAAGTGATGACCTTTACCATTATATTTTGCTATAACATTTTGTCCTTCCAATAAAACACAGCCATATCCATATTCTTTGGTTTTGATATTATAGCTACCATCTACATAAGCAATTAACCCATCAGCTGATGAAACAACTGGTGATTCATCTAAAAAAGTTAAAGCTTCTTCTTTTGATGCAAATGATTTATAAATAGCTCCTTTAAATCCTTTGACTTGTGCTTCACATTCCTTCCAGGAAGAAAATATTCCCGTTTGTCTCCCTTGTTTTACGGCATAAAATTTACTCATCTTTAAAACCTCCATTGACCATTATAATAAGAAATCGGTCATTTGGCTAGTATAAATACAATTATATTGTGATGATTTTGAATTATTGATATAATAATGTGGAAAGGAAGTTACATTATGAAAATAGAAAATAGATTTTTAAAATATATAAGTTTTAATACCCAATCTGATTATTATTCCACAACAACACCTTCAACTGCTTGTCAAAAAGAACTCGCTGAATTTTTAGTTGAAGAAATGCGTATTTTAGGGTTGGTCAATGTACATATGAGTGAATATGGGGTTGTTTATGGTACAATTCCATCTAATAATGATCATCAAGGAGATGTGATTGGTTTTATTGCCCATATGGATACATCACCTGATGCCAGTGGGGAAAACATTCATCCTCAAGTCATCAGAGATTATGATGGTAAACGGATCACTTTACATGATGATTTTATCTTAGATCCTCAAGAATTTACGGATTTACAAAAAGTCATTGGTCATGATCTTATTACAACTGATGGGACAACATTATTAGGTGCTGATGATAAAGCTGGTATTGCGATTATCATGAGTATGGCTGAATATATGTTCAAACATCCTGAATTTAAACATAATGATATTCAAATTGCTTTTACCCCAGATGAAGAAGTTGGACGAGGAACAGAACATTTTGATATTGAAACATTTCACGCCGATTATGCTTATACAATTGATGGTGGAGATATCAATGAATTTTATTTTGAAAACTTTAATGCTTATCAAGTGCTTGTAGAAATTACTGGTAAATCTATTCATCCTGGTAGTGCTAAAAACAAAATGATTAATTCTTTAGAAGTTGCTCAAACTTTTAATCAACTTTTACCAATTCAACAAAGACCTGAATTTACTGAAGGTTATGAAGGATTTCATCATTTGAATCATATGCAGGGAACTTGTGAAAAAACACGTTTAGAATATATTGTCAGAAATCATGATTATTTAAAATTAAAAAATCAAATTAATGATTTTAAACGTATTCAAGCTTATTTAAATAGTCTTTATGGTTATGAACTGGTTGATGTAACCATTCATGAACAATATTTAAATATGAAAGATGTCTTAAAAGATTATCCTGAAATTGTTGAACAAGTAGAAATAGCTATGCAAGATGTTGGTCTCCATCCAACAATAGTGCCAATTCGTGGAGGAACAGATGGTGCTCGACTTTCTTATCAAGGATTACCTTGTCCTAATCTTGGAACGGGTGGTTTCTATTGTCATGGTCCATATGAATTTGTTTCAATTACGATGATGAAAAAAGGTGTAGAGTTATTATTAAGATTAATTAGAAATAATGTTTACGAAAAACAAGATATTCCTTTCTAACAAAGAGATGGTGACATCTCTTTTTCTATGTTTTTTATTCATATTATGATAAAATAAGACAAAGAGGTGAACTGTATGCGATGTTTGTTTATTGTTAATCCAAGTTCAGGAACAAAGACAATTCAAAAGAGACTTGATAAAATTATTGGTCAAATGGTTCTTCAACAAATTGTCAATCATGTTGATGTGTTCTATACCCAAAAGAAAAATGATGCTTATCAGCAATGTCTTACTTTAAATCCTAGTGATTATGATTTTATTGTTAGTGTTGGTGGCGATGGAACGGTTAATGAAATCATTAGTGGAATGATTGAAAAAAATTTAGAAATACCGCTTGCGATATTGCCAGGAGGAACGGTTAATGACTTTGCTAATCATCTATCTTTGCCAAGTACATCACGTCAATTTATTCAAATGCTCAAAGACTTCCATACAATGAAAGTAGATGTTGGTAAAGTGAATAATGGATATTTTGCGAATGTGATTGCTGGGGGAATGTTTAGCGATATTAGCTTTCAAGTTTCTAAAACTGATAAAGAAAGATTTGGTCCATTAGCTTATTATGTCAATGGAATAAGACAGCTCCCGACTCAACTTCATACTTCATTACATTTAAAAGTGAAAACTGAAAATGAAGAATTTGAGGAAGATGCTCGTTTATTCATGATTACAAACACATCCCAAGTTGGTGGTTTTAAAGATATAACACCACATGCTTCGATTCAAGATGGACAACTAGATTTATTGATTATAAAAAAATGTTCTGCTACAGATATGATATCTCTATTTAAAGATTATAAATTAAATGCGCATGAAAAAAGTCCATTCATTCGCTATATTCAAGCTAAAGAAATGACGATTGAATGTGATAAGGATATTATTTATGATGTTGATGGAGAAGAAGGAACAACTTTTCCTATCCATGTCACAGTGGCAAAGCATGCCTTAAATATTATTATTCCGCATTATTAAAAGCTGCAACGATTTTAAATCGTTACAGCTTTTTTATTGATGATCAATTTTACAAACAAGATTTTTGGCTTATATCTCATTTCCTATGATATGTTTTCTTCCAATCTTGATTCCCTTCTTTTCATTTTTAAACAAAAAAAAGACAGAATCATTTCTGTCTCACATATTTTATTGATAAGGATTTTTAGGAATAATAATTGCTCCTACAAGATAAGCTAATAATCCAGAACCCCAACCAAAGATTAATACCACTGCAATTAATCTCACAATCGTTGGATCAATATCAAAATATTCAGCAATACCTCCACAAACACCACAAATCATAACATCTCGTCTAGATCTATATAATCTTTTACTATTCATTATCTATTCCTCCATTTCTATTTCAACATTGCCAAAACCAACATCAACTTTTATTTCTTTTTGATGAGTTGAATGCATTGACTCTCTATCAGCAATTCCTGAAAAACGCTGACTGCCTATTTTCGCATTTCCTAAACCAACATCAACATCATAATGGTAATCTTCTTCTTTACCATTTAATACTATTTTAGCATTTCCCATGCCAACGTCAACTTTTAATTTCTCATGAATTGAAAGATTATCAATATATGTCTGTCCCATTCCTGTATCAGTTTTTAAATCTTGAGCATTAAGACCATGAACTCTTAAATTTCCAGCTGCTGTTGCAAGTTTAATTGAATCAGCACTTAAATTAATAACTTTAACATTACCAGCATTTGTTTCAACCTTAGCATAATCAAATTGGTGATGCGCAGGAACATAAACATCAATAATAGATTTATCTCGACTTCCCCAATCAAACCAATAATGTGGCTGTTTAATAACCAGGCGATTCTGATCTTGATAAACTTCAAATCCACTATAAATTTGTTTTGCATCAACAACAACATGATTTAAATCATGACTTTCATGAAATTCTATTTGCGCTTTATATAATTCTACTTTTAATTCATTCACAGATTCATTTGATTCAAAATGTCTATCTCCAATTTCTTTAGAATGCCATTGCCAATGGAAAAAACTTAATCCAGTCATTTCATTCATCTCATTAATTCCATTTAAACTCATTCCACCAATAATAAAACAAATCCCTAAACCCAAACAAATCAAAACCTTATATATTGTTTTCATATTAGACACCCCTTGGGTGGAATATTTTTCCAAGCCCATCTGCAATCGCATTGATTATTGTAGGAATACAATCCTTAAAAAACCATGCTGCAACTTTCCCAAAAATACTTCCTAATGCCATTAAAACAAATCCAATACCAATACATATAAAACCCGCTCCTGGTAAAACAAAGATATTTGCAATTCCTACCACAATCATAACAACGGATGCAATATAGAAAATAAAGGTAATAATCCAAAATCCAAAAATCAAACAAAAGAATAAAGTAATAATCGAAAAACCAACACCAAATAATCCCCCAAAAATACCACCAATCACATGAAAAATAGAAAATGAAAATGGTACACATGCAAGCAAAGCTAAAACAATTAAAATCAAACGATCTCTTGAATCCATTTCATTCCATCGATTATGCATTTGACTCTCCTGCTTTTTCTCTTTCTTTGATTTTTTCGCTTTCTTATCATCAACATCAATCACTTCATAATTTTGCGTATATTGATCATTAGAAAATCCTTCATTACCAGCATAAATATGTTCATCAAAATGACCTTTTAAACCATCCTTGATAATCGCTGCAACACGTGCTGGACTATCTAATTCTTCAATCACTTGACTTTCATTCATACTTCCTGCTTCATCAAAATAGTTTTCATAAAACGCTAAAGCTTCTTCGCGTTCTTCATCACTAATATCCTGCAGTAAAAACTCCAATTCCTTCATAAATTCTTTTCTAGTCATTTTGATATCCCCCATCAAATAATTTATTAATCTTCAATGTATATTCATACCATTCACGTTTATACATATTCAATTGAACAATACCCGTATTCGTTATCTTATAATAACGACGATTTCTACCTTGAAACTCTTTATCATAACTCTCTAAACATCCATCTTTTAATAATCGTCTTAAAACTGGATAGAGCGTTGATTCACTGACACTTATAACAGCTTGAACATCCTGAGTAATTTTATAACCATATGTTCCCTCTTTATCTCTTGAGACAACTGATAACACAATTGCATCCAATAATGCTGCCCCTGTATTAAATATCATTCAATCACCTTCTTTTCATATAATACTATACGTCATATAATATTGTATGTCAACATATAAATAAAAAAACTTCATGAGAAGTTTTTTCGATGATCTATATAATGTGCAATTGCATAATAACAAGGCACAGTTAAAAAGATAATCCAAGCTGGATGCCACAAATACTGGGTAAAGCCATACCAAAGAAAAATCATTAAAGCCAAAACAGGATAAGCAAAATGTGATAACTTTCTTTTACGAATAGCACTTGCTAGTGAACTAAATAGAGGAATTATAAATAATATAATCCATGTGGGATGCCATTGTCCGGTCATAACGACATAAATTAAATATCCTAAAAAGACAATTGTTCCAAAAGGAAACTCATAACGATGTTCATATTTAAAATCATCCCAATCTTTCTTTTCACGTTTTTTTCCATTAATATAAACACCATCTTCATCAATATCAACTTTATCTCCACCCTTTTCATGAACATGAATACCTTTCCATGAAACATGAACTTCATCACCAGTATTTTCTTTAACATGTATTCCATCCATTCCAATATGCACATATTTTTCTGGTTGTTCATCCTCTTGAGATTCCGGCTTTTCTTCTTTTGTTGTTGGTTCATGCAACAACAATTCATCTAATGATATATCATAAAGTTTAGCTAATTCTATAAGATTATCTGTATCAGGTGATGCCTCAGCTCTTTCCCATTTACTCACAGCTTGTCGACTAATTCCTAATTCCTGTGCTAATGCTTCTTGTGATAAACCTTTTTCTTTTCTTAATTGTAATAATTTATTGGCAATTTCTATATTCATTTTATGTTCCTCCTACAAACTTATTATATGAAACTATTGCATGTTTTTACTATATATTTTAGGTTGAAACATGGAAACTATTGGTTGCATTCTTTAAAAACAGACATTTTTATCATTCTTTTTTTGTTATTTGATTTAAATAACAAAATTATAAAAAGAAAAAGGGATTTTCTCCCTTATCTTTGTTTTGCCATTTTTGCAAGTGCTAAAGCACCACAAACACCAGCATTATCTCCTAAACCAGGATAAACAACATAGTCTTTAATTTTATCAGTTGTAATTTCTTCTTTTTGAATATATCCATTTAATCTTTCTTGAAGATATTTATGAATCATAGGGAATAGTTGTTTTTGATGCATAACACCTCCACCTAAGATAATTTTCTTTGGTGAAATTGTTAAAATATAAATAGCTAATGCTTGAGCAATATACCAAGCTTCTAAATCCCATGCTGGATGATCTTCAGCTAATTCACTACCTTTAACTCCCCATCTTGCTTCAATTGCAGGACCTGCAGCTAAACCTTCAAAGCAAGTTCCATGATATTGACATTTACCAGCATAATGGTCATCTTCTCTTGTGATTAACATCATATGTCCCATTTCTGGATGAAGCAATCCATGTACAAGATTTCCTTCTACAATTGCTCCTCCACCAATACCAGTTCCAATTGTTAAATATAATGCACTATCTAAACCTTGAGCTGCTCCAAAATATGCTTCACCTAAAGCTGCCCCATTAACATCAGTATCAAATCCAATTGGTAAATCTGGATAATGTTCTTGAATAGCACCAACAATATTATAATTAGTCCATCCTTGTTTTGGTGTTGTTGTAATATAACCATATGTAGGACTATTTAAATCTGGATCAATTGGTCCAAAACATCCTAATCCTAAAGCTTCAATATCCTTACCATCAAAGAATTTAAAAATATTAGCGACTGTTTCATCAGGTGTTGTTGTTGGAAAAGCATCTCTTTCAATAATATTTCCATTTTCATCCCCAATCGCTACAACAAATTTAGTTCCTCCTGCTTCAATAGCTCCTAATCTCATTTCCTCTTTCTCCTCCTTTATTATCTTGACTCCTATTTTATCATGTCTATCTATAAATAAAAAGTCCTTTTCAAAAAATAATAATATACATAGAAATAGAAATTGATTTATTATTAAAACTCTTTCTCCATCATTTTCTTCATATGAGCTGAATGAACAATATGAAAAATAAATTCTTTAATATCAGTTTGTGATTGATATTGTGGTAGTTGTTCAAACACATTCATTTCATCATCAAATCTCTCCATTGTTTCTAAATATTCTTCTAATAATGATTCATCTAATTGTTGAAGTGTCAAATATTCTAAATGACTTGGATCTAACCTATGCTGTTTCATTGCATAACAAAGACGACGTTCACATTGACAACAGCCACTACCACTTAAACCACAATATTCACTTAAAAATTGACGCATCTTCTTACGTGAGCGTGATAAAATCTGACGATAATTTTGAGCACTGATATCTAGGATTTCACTAGCTAATTGACTGTTTATTTTAAACATTGTTCCTAAAATAAAGACACATCGACTCATTGGATCTAAACATTGTAACATAACATTTGTACATGAAAGTTTCAATTCTTTAGCTAAAACTTCTTTATTGAGACCAATAAGTTCTTCTGGGGAATCAATATATCCCGCCTGAATATCATTAGCATAAAACTCAAAGTTAAGTGGATGCTTAGCAAACATTGATTTTTTATAATCAATTAAATAATGACTTGCAAGACGATATACCCAAGTATGAAAATGTGATTGATTTTGAAAAGTTGATAATTTCATCATAATCTTCATTAAAATATCTTGGGTCGCATCCTGAGCATCACTTATATTCCCTAACATACGCAAAGAAAGATTAAAAACAAAATCATTAACCTCCATTAACACCTTCTCTAAAGCTATCTTATCCCCTTCTACTGCTTGTTTAATAAAAATATCTAGTTCTTCTTTTCTCATTTATTTTTCCTCCTATTTATTAGACTCTCTTTTATCCATTTTGTGACAACAAAAAGAGGATAATTTAACAATTCGTCCTTAAAATTTAATAGAAAGCTTTTGAGATGTTTTCTTTTCTTCTAATAAACTATTTAAATATTGCTGATGAAATTTCATTTTTTTATTATCTGAATTCATCAATAAACGATATCCTTTCATTGCTTTTAGTTCATCAATATGTTCACTGATATTCCCAGTAAAATAATAACGATTGGCTTTCACAAGTAAATCTAAAATATCTTTTGATTCGACTTCTTCTTCAAAACGATTTCTTGAAACTTGATCAAAATAATCATCAGAAGATACAGATATCTTTAATGACTCAGTATGATATTGCATTGATGCTTGATCTATTTCAACAATTCCATATTGAAGTGGTGTATCTAATAAAGATGATGAAGCAATATCATAAAGTCCATTTATTTCTTTAATATTTTGACAATGAATATGTCCACTCAAAACAAAAGGAACATGATATTGACTAAAGAGTTCAACCAAATGCTCAGAATCTTTAACTGTATAACCATTATTTAATAAAGAATTATGATTCACTAAATTATGATGCATTGCAATAATTGGTATCTGATTTGCCTCATTTATATCTTTTAATTGTTCTTCTATCCAAGCATATGTTTCTTTTGTGATTTGACCTCCAGTATCTAACTTTGTTCCTGTCGTTAACTCATGTGAATTTGAATCAACCATCAATAATGAATATTGCTTATTTAAATCCAAACGATAACTTAATGACTTCTCATGTTTTGTTATTGCTTGATCATACCCTAACTTCGCATATATTTCACTAAATTCCTTCGCAGTAGTTGCCTCTACTTTAAGATAATCATCTTTTCCATACCCCTTAGTAAATATATTATCAACATCATGATTACCAGGTATAACTGCAACTGTAATCCCAGCATCTTTGATTTTCATTAATTTATCTGCTAAACCTTGATGACTTCCCTTTTCCCCATTAAAAGATAAATCACCAGTTAACAAAACAATATCTGGTTTTTCTTTTTTTACCACATCAATAAATTCATCAATAATCTCATCCGCATATGTAACCATTTTCCCATCTTCATATAATAAAGATTCTTCAAACCATGAACACTCCTGATAATAATCTTTTAAAAAATAATGTATATCACTCGCAACAATCATTTTTACCTTATTATTTTTTGTTATTGTTTTATGCACACAACCACATAATAAAACCGCACTCATTAAAATATACGTTAACTTCTTCATTTTCATCACCTGTTATTATTCTATCATATCTTCTTTTTATTTACTAATCATTCACATATAATCATTTGATATAAGAAAAAACATGAACCGTAGTCCATGTTTATTTTGTATGATCAATAATAACTTTAATATTCTTATTAACATTAGTAGCATCTTCAAATGCTTCAGATATTTTTGATAATGGATAAGTTGCAGTAATTATTGGAGATAAATCTATTCCACTATCAAGCATACGAATAACTTCTTGATTTGCTTGTGATGTATATCCACAAGATCCTTTTATACTTACAGATTTAAATGCTAATTCAGAAGTAGAAATAGGAACTTGTCCATTACCTAAAGCAATACAAATAAGTTGAGAACCCATTTTGGCATTATCTAAATAATCTCTAATTGAACCAGTATATCCAGCACAATCAAATACAAGATCAGCATCATTCATATCCATTCCCATACCAGCAGTTAAATTACCCCATAAATCCAAGACAAACTGATTTGTTTTGGTTTTTGTAATATCACAAGGAATACCACCTAATTTTTTGACTGTTTCCAATCTTAAAGGAACACTATCAGCCACAATAACATCCTCAATACCTAAATGTTTTAAAGCCACTAAACATCCAAGTCCAATAGTTCCCGCTCCATATATGATTGCTTTTTGCCCTTTTTGAGGTTGAGCTAACATAACTCCATTCATAGAAACACTAAGTGGCTCTACTAATACTGCAAAATCCAAACTCACATGATCAGGAATTTTAAATAAATTAACATTCCACTGTGGATTTTCCACTAAAACATATTCTGAAAAAGCTCCTGCCATATCAGCACTCATAGTTGGCGTATACCCTTCTGGTATACTTCTAAAAGTAACTGGATTAACAAATACTCTTTGTCCAACTTCAAAACCATCAACACCACTACCAATACTATCAATAATTCCACACATTTCATGTCCAAACTGATTCCCTGGTAAAATTCCCACACTTTCTCCTTCAAGAGTATAAGCATGTAAATCCGTTCCACAAATCCCCGCTCTCATATTTTTGATAAGAATAGAGTCTTGTTTTAAGATTGGCTTATCAAATTCTGATAACTCTACATTTTTAATACCATTATATTGACCTCCACGCATATGAAATACCTCACTTTCTACATCCAATGATACATAATGACAAAGATTATTTCAATTGACACTTATTTATATTTATTTAGTTATCTAACAAAGTGTATAATAAAATTGGAGGTGTTATTATGAATAAAAATGATTTAAGATATCTAAAAACTGAAAAAAACATTATCAATTCATTTTTAGAATGTGTTGATGACTTAGGATTTGAAAAAACTCGTATTAGTGATATATGTCATAAAGCCATGATTAGTCGAAATACTTTCTATGCTCATTACGAGGATAAATATGCCCTTTTAAATGATATCATTTCACAATTAGAAAAAGAAATGATGGAAAGCTATCAAGATAAAATTATGATTGATATTATGCATAATGATGCCAAACAAGCTGTAACTTGGTGTTTTCATGAAGTAAATGAAAATCGTTATTTAATACAAATTTTATTAAAATGTTCAAAAGATAAAATGAAAACTGTTCTCTATAATGTATTTATGAATCATCCTATTGATATATTGATGAAGGACTATCATTGTAACTTAGATAATATCAAGATTAAACTTAATCAAACATATATTGCTGATGCATGGATAGGTTATTTAGAAGTTTGGTTAAATCATTATGATGAAATTTCTATGAATGACGCTATAGATTTTATGGTAAAACTTTGTGAACATCCTATTCAAATTTATTTTCAACAACTTGTTCATAGTATTTAAAAAACATGAACTTCATTTGAAGCTCATGTTATTTTTTAAATTCTTGATAATCTTGTGTATGTAATAGTTGATTAGCATTTTCAATACGTTCTTTCGTAGGTGGATTAATACCTTCTAATTGATATGGAATTTTTAATTCTTGCCATTTAAAAATTCCAAGTGTATGATAAGGCAATACTTCTACTCTTTCTACATTCTTTAATGTTTTAATGAATTGATCTAACTCTTTTAAATCTTCATCAAAATCACTTCTTTCAGGAACCAAAACATGTCTAATCCATACTGGTTTATTAATATCAGATAAATATCTAGCCATATCCAAAATATTATCATTATCTTTACTTGTTAATTGAATATGTCTTTCTTTATTGATTTCTTTAATATCAACCAATAATAAATCAGTATATTGCATTAATTCTTCAAACTTAGAAAAGAAAGGTTCTTCTCTTGTAAAACATCCACCACTTGTATCTATACAAGTATGAATCCCTTCTTTTTTTGCAAGTTTAAATAATTCTAATAAAAAGTCAATCTGTAATAATGGTTCTCCACCACTTATTGTCAATCCACCCTTTTTTCCCCAATAATTGCGATACTTCATCGCTTGGTCAAGAGCTTGTTGTGCAGTCATTTCTTGATATGTCTTTGAACCCCAAGTATCAGGATTATGACAGAATTGACATCTTAAAGGACAACCATGTAAAAAATAAATATATCTTACTCCAGGTCCATCAACTGAACCAAAGCTTTCAATAGAATGAATTCTACCAATAACGTTTTCCACTTTCTTCCTCCTCTTATAAAAACAGCCTCTTGGAAAGAGGCCGTTTCTTTTTTATAAAGTTCTATTGATTACATATGATCATGACAAGTTCTAGCGATAACATCTAATTGTTGTTCTCTAGTTAAGTCAATGAATTTAACTGCATATCCAGATACACGGATTGTGAAGTTTGCATATTCTTCTTTTTCTGGATGTTCCATAGCATCAATTAATTTTTCTCTACCAAATACGTTTACGTTTAAGTGATGAGCCCCTTGTTCAAAATATCCATCTAATACTTGAACTAAGTTGTTAATTCTTTCATCTTCATCATGTCCTAAAGCATCAGGATTGATAGTTTGAGTATTAGAAATACCATCTAATGCCCATTCATATGGTAATTTAGCAACAGAGTTTAATGAAGCTAATAAACCATTTTGTTCTGCACCATAAGATGGGTTAGCACCTGGTGATAATGGTTCACCTGCTTTACGTCCATCAGGTAATGAACCAGTAGCTTTACCATAAACAACGTTAGAAGTAATTGTTAAGATAGAAGTTGTAGGTTCAGAATTTCTATAAGTATGATGTTTCTTAATCTTAGCTAAGAATTCACCTAATAACCAAACTGCGATTTCATCAGCACGGTCATCATCGTTACCATAACGAGGGAAATCTCCTTCAGTTTCATAATCAACAACGATACCATTTTCATCTCTAATAGTTTTAACTTTAGCATATTTAATTGCACTTAATGAGTCAACAACATGAGAGAAACCAGCAATACCAGTTGCAAATGTACGTCTTACATCAGTATCAATTAAAGCCATTTCAGCTGCTTCATAATAATATTTATCATGCATGTATTGGATTAAGTTTAATGTATTAACATATAAGTCTGCTAACCATTCCATCATTTGATCATATCTTTCCATTACAACATCATAATCTAAATATTCATCTGTAATTGGACGATATTTTGGAGCAACTTGTTCTTTAGTTTTTTCATCGATACCACCGTTAATAGCGTAAGTTAAACATTTAGCTAAGTTAGCACGAGCACCGAAGAATTGCATTTCTTTACCAGTTTGAGTTGCAGATACACAACAGCAAATTGAATAGTCATCTCCCCATACAGGTCTCATAACATCATCATTTTCATATTGAACTGAGCTTGTATTGATTGAGATTTTTGCAGTATATTTTTTGAAGTTTTCAGGTAATGCTTCAGTATATAATACAGTTAAGTTTGGTTCTGGAGCAGGTCCCATATTTTCTAATGTGTGTAAGAAACGGAAACAGTTCTTAGTAACCATTGAACGTCCATCAGTACCAAGACCAGCTACTTCAAGTGTTGCCCATACTGGGTCACCAGAGAATAATTGGTTGTATGAAGGAATACGTGCAAATTTAACCATTCTACATTTCATAACGAAATGGTCAACTAATTCTTGAGCTTCTTCTTCAGTTAAGATTCCAGCTTCTAAATCTCTTTCGATATAAATATCTAAGAATGTAGAAACACGTCCTACTGACATAGCAGCACCATTTTGTGTTTTAATTGCAGCTAAATATCCAAAATATAACCATTGGAATGCTTCACGAGCATCTTTAGCTGGTTCAGAAATGTCATAACCATAAATAGCAGCCATTTCTTTCATTTCTTTTAAAGCTTTTACTTGTTCAGCTAATTCTTCACGTCTACGGATGATATCTTCAGTCATTGATCCACTTCCACAATGAGCGAAATCATCTAATTTTTCTTGAATTAAGAAATCAATACCATATAATGCAACACGACGATAATCTCCAACGATACGTCCACGTCCATAAGTATCTGGTAAACCAGTAATTACTTTGTTATGACGAGCTTTTTTGATTTCTGGAGTATAAACATCAAATACACCTTGGTTATGTGTTTTGTGATATTTTGTGAAGATTTCATGTAATTTTTCACTTGGTTCATATCCATAAGTTTGGCAAGCTTGTTCAGCCATTTTAATACCACCATATGGCATGAATGCTCTTTTTAATGGTTTGTCAGTTTGTAAACCAACAACTTTTTCTAAATCTTTTAAAGATTCATCAATATATCCTGGTCCATATGCAGTTAATCCAGAAACAATTTCAGTTTCCATATCAAGAACTCCACCTTTAGCACGTTCTGCTTTTTGTAGTTCTTGTAATTTTCCCCATAATTTATTAGTTGCTTCTGTAGGTCCAGCTAAGAAAGATTCATCTCCATCGTAAGGTTTATAGTTTTGTTGAATAAAGTCACGAGTGTTAACTTCTTCTTTCCAAAGTCTACCTTTGAAACCTTTCCATTGTTCTTTTTCTAACATGTTTCTTGTTTCCTCCTTGAATTAAATTCCTCACCCATTATAGCACTCTTGCTACCTATGCACAATGAAAAAAATCACTTTTTTTGATGTTTTTTCAAGGCTTATGAGCTTTTTTTATCCTATAATGACTATCATCTCGATGACAATTACACTATACCAAATATCTTTCCTTTCGTCCACCGATTTGCACTCTCAATAAAAGAATTATTTTAATAATGATAAAACTTTTCAGAAGAAAACTTAAATACATCTCTTTCTTATATATCTATTGAATTATCCTATTTATTTTAATCCAAATTAATCTCTACAAAAACTAAAACTCTTTATAAACACATTTTAAATATTTCTTCTATATCTGACTGTTGTAATGGCTTAAATCCTTCTAACACTCCTCCTCCACATGACTTCTTAGCCATAATTTCAAAATCAGTTTCTTTAATACTTATTTTCGTAAAATTATTATCTAATCCTAAAGTATTAAATAAGAAATCAGATAACTTATGAATTGCTTGTTTTGCAATTTCCATATCATCTAATTTTGAATCTATATTAAATACATTCATTCCAAATTGCACATACTTAGATACTGTTGTTTCATCTAAACAATATTTTAACCATCTTGGAGTCAAAATCGCTAATCCCAATCCATGGGTAATATCATAAAGAGCAGATAATTCATGTTCCATTGGATGACAACTCCATGCTAATTGTTTTCCACCATTGATAAAGCCATTGATAGCCCATGATGATGTCCACATTAAATTGGCACGTGCCTCATAATTATCTGGTTCTTTCATAGCAATAGGTGCATATTTAATGATTGTCTTCATCATACCTTCCATAAACGTATCTAACATATATAAATCTTGATCCATATTGAAGTAAACTTCTATAATATGGCTCATCATATCCGCAGCCCCACAAGCCGTTTGATATTGACTCACTGTATAAGTATATGTCGGATCTAGAAAAGATACTTTTGGCAATAAAGGGTCTGCTCCTAATCCAATTTTATCCTTTGTTTCAGGATTACTAATGACACCACCATTATCCATTTCTGATCCAGTAGCTGCTAGAGTTAAAACAGTTAAAATAGGTAATGCTTTTTTTACAGAGACTTTCTTGCTTAAAAAATCCCAAGGATCAAAATCTACACAAGCTCCTGCAGCTATCCATTTTGTAGCATCAATCGTTGATCCACCGCCAACAGCAAGTAAAACATCTATATTTTTATCTTTACATAACTGCGCCCCTTCTCTTACTGAATTAATTCTGGGATTTGGTTCAATCCCAGATAATTCATAAACTTCAAGGCCTGCCTTTTCTATTTCTTCAATGACTTTATCATAAAGTCCTATTTTTTTAATAGTACCACCACCATATGTGAGTAAAACTCGTTTTCCATATTTGGATAACTCCTCACCAAGGTGAATTAATTGATTTTCTCCAAAATAAACCTTAACTGGGATGTTATACACAAAACTATTCATTTTCTTTTTCCTCCTATTCATACCATCCAAATAAACTTTGATTCTTATCTAATAATTCAATTTCTTTCATTTCATTATCTGAAAGTCTAAAGTTTAAGATATCTAAATTTTCTTTCATTCTTTCTATATGTATTGATTTAGGAATAATAATTATGCCTTTTTGATTTAAAAATTTTAAGGCTACTTGAGCTATTGATTTGTGGTGTACCTGTGCTATTCTTTCTAAAGTTGTATTATGAAATATATTGTTCTTTCCACAGGCTAAAGGTGACCAAGCCTCTAATAGAATACTATATTGTTCCATTTCTTTCTGTAATTCTTTTCTTTGATGGAAAATATGTGCTTCAACTTGATTGATCATTGGTATAACAGTACATTTTTGTATAATTTTATTAAAATTATCCCCAAAGAAATTAGAAACTCCAATAGCCTTTAACTTTCCTTGTTTATAATAATCTTCCATTGCACGATATGTCTCATTTATATTGCCTGATGGCCAATGAAACAACAATAAATCAATATAATCTGTCTGTAATTTTTCTAATGCTTCATCAATAGATTGACATGCTTTCTGATAGCTATATGCACCAGCTATCTTTGTCGTTAAGAATATTTTATTTCTTGGTATACCGCTTTTTAAAATAGCACTTCCAACTTCTCTTTCATTTCCATAGTCTCTGGCAGTATCAATATGCCGATATCCAATCATCAAAGCATTTAAAACACATTGCTCAGTTTCTTTCTCTGGAATCTGATAGACACCAAAACCTACTGATGGTATTTTTGTTCCATTATTTAATCGTATCAATTCCATTGTTCAATCATTCCTTTCTTATAAATTGAAATAACTATGCAATAAATATTACGACCATTGTATAAACAAATAATGTGACAATCATGAAGATAGACACAAATGCACTGGTAAATGAGGCATCATCTTCATCTTTATATAATGGAGCAATCACCGGCATTAACCCAAATCCAGTTGGACACATAAAATAAATAATAGGTGCCATCATAAATGTCTTATCTGCCATCTGCTCAGGAAACAATACGAAGAATCCTGCAATCACTAGAGCATAGTACACGATTTTAATAGTCATAAGTTTTAATATTGGAACGAATGTTTTCTTATCCACATTTAAATCATATCCTAAAATAAATAGAATAAGCGAAACAATTGGTGTTGTTGCCTGAGTCAATGTTCCAGTGATCATTGGACCAAACTGTGAAACCATTAACATATTGTATATTCCCGTTAAGTTTAAAAATAACCCAATAATAACTGCAATAACAAATGAGTTTGTAAAAATACTTTTTACCATGTCTTTTACCGATGAACCCGTAGAGGCTTCTTTCGCAATAAAAACTGGAAAAACAATAAATGCTATAATTGTCCCTGCAATATCAAATAATACTGTATTGCTAGATGTTCCTACAATGGATAAATATAGTGGCAAAGCGACATTTCCACCTTCTACAACAGTCAATAGATAAGGTGAAAAATGAGCATATTTTTTATTCACTTTACTAGCAAATAATTTCCCTACAATAAGTGCAACAAGATAGACTACAAATACATAACCAATAATCTTGATATGTGACATCTCAATTGTTGCTGTACACATCAAATTAAGAACTAAAATTGGAAATAATATTTTAAAGATAATAGCATTAGCGCCTGCCTTTTGCTCGGGTGTAATCCACCCCTTTATACGTGATACAAATCCTAGTGCCAGCATGAAGAATACTGGAAATAATGTTGTTAAAGCTGCCATAATAACGTTCCTTTCGATTTTATTTTCATTATTCATTTACTTTTTCAAAATAATAGTTGAGCCATCTGTTATAAATTTTAATTCATCCCAAGAAGCATCGACAATGGTAATTGATCCCAAAAATCATTAGCTGTTTTGTTATCATATAGATTAAGTGTAAAAGTATGTTCATCAACTGATTCTTTTATTTTCCGATTTGTCAGTTGCCGAAGGGATGCGTTAACTTTGATTTGAGAAGCGACTTCAATATTAAAATCATCTGTCACAAAGTCATTTTGATTATTTATCTTTTCCTGTGATTTATTTTGTTTACTCTCCTGGAAATTTACTGTATTCTTTCTATTTGCTGTTTGGCATCCAGTTAGTAAAATATATAATATTATAGTCCTCAATATCATCAATTTATTAATCAACTTTTATTCCTCCCTATTCAATATTATATATATAATCCATTATATTACAAATACTTATATTTTATATATATTCATAACTTTTATTTATATATTGAACTCTAAAATAAGAATGTTTAATCTTTTTTTAAATTAAATAAGCCTATTCTATCAAGCTCTCTTGTCAAGTAATCTAAACAGTATAGTTTATCTTGTCCATCGTGAATACGTGATAATAACTCTATTCTTTGTCTCAAGAGTATTTCTTACTTTTTTCATAGTAGCCAGAGTTCAGACTATTTCTAAACTCGCTTATTATATGCAAATCCATTCCTGCATCTTTTAAAGCAGATATTAACCTATCCTCATCAAACTCTTTTCCATCCAATTTCATCACCTCTTTAAACATGTTTTCATTTCATCTTCTATTATCTTCTAAATTTCTAATTTTACAAATACTTATAACTCATACGTTATTATGCTTTTTATTTATGGTATAATAAATAAAAACAAAGTGAGGTTTTAAATATGGAAATTCGTATCTTAAAATATTTTCTTGCTGTAGCGCAAGAAGAAAGTATTACCAAAGCCGCTGAAATACTACATACAACACAACCAAATCTATCTAGGCAATTAAACATGCTTGAAGAAGAAATTGGAAAGAAATTATTTATAAGAGGGAGTCGTAAAATCACATTGACAGAGGAAGGAATGTTTCTTAGAAAACGTGCTAAAGAGATTATCGACTTGACAGAGCGTACTGAATTTGAATTAAATTCATATGGAGAAATCACAACTGGAGATATCTATATTGGTGCACCTGAAACTTATATCATGCATTTTATTGGAGAAGTCTTTAAAAAAATAAACGAAAGATATCCACAAATTAAATATCATATTTTTAGTGGAAGTACAATCGAGGTTTCTGAACAGCTTAATAAAGGGTTACTTGATTTTGCAATACTTATTGAACCTATTGATCTGCAAAAATATAATTATATAAAACTCCCCTATACTGATACCTGGGGTGTATTAATGAGAAAAGATAGCCCCTTAGCAAAATTAGAAGTTATTAGGCCTGAAGATATTAAAGATTATCCACTCTTTCTTGCTCAACAACAATCAGATGCTAATGTATTATCAGGATGGTTTAAAGATTATTATAAAAATCTTAATATTATTGGTTCATTTAATCTTATTACAACACCAGCAATGATTGTAGAAAGTGGTTTAGGGTATGTTTTTACTTTTGACAGATTGATTAATACAACTGGTGAAAGTCATCTCTGTTTCAAACCATTGAAGCCTAATTTTGAGACAGGATTTTATCTAGTATGGAAAAAATATCAAATATTTAATGGTGCTGCAGATTTATTTTTAAAAGAGTTACAAAATACACTATTTTAAGTAAAACTATTTTTAAACAAAAAAAGCAGAAATTCATTCTGCTTATAAACTATTCTTTAAATCTTGAGCTATCAGCGAAGACTGTTTTCCAAAAATCATTGAAAGATTTTCTTTTCCTTCAACAATTCCACTAGCTCCTAATTCTTTAATCTTATCAATATCAATTCCATTATGACTCTTTAATGTCACAGTCAATTTTGAAGGGGAACTATCAACATCCAAAATATTGTCTTTTCCACCTAATGCTTTTAAAAGTACATCAATATTAATAGTAGAAACAACCTCTTGACTTAAATCTTTATTTTTAATGAATCTAGTAAAACCAAAATAAAGAAGTAAGATAGCTAAAATAATTCCAATAATAATTAACACATATTGAAAATCCATATATTCACATCCTTTTTTGATTGAAGTATTTCTTTTTTATAGTATACTATAAGAAGATAAAAAAAGAAAGGAGCAACGATGTGGAAAAAATAAAAAATTTAATTAAACAACAACCTTTAATCTTTATTGTTTGTCTATTAGCAATCATTAGTTGCTTTGCGATATTGAATGCCGCTCCTTTGATTTCAAATAAAGTAGGAGATCCTGCTACGCTTTGGATAAAGCAAGGTGTTTTTTATATTGCCTCAGCGGTTTTAATCTTTATTATATATAAAATTGGAAATGAGCAAATCTATGATAAGATATGGCTGATATATGGAATATTACTTGCACTGCTTGTCATTCTTGCGATTGAACACTTTATCTATACACGTATTTGGCCTAATCATCATATTATTCCATTTACCCATACATCCGGTGGAGCAACTTCCTGGTTCAATTTTCCTGGTTTTAGTCTCCAGCCTTCTGAATTCATGAAAATTGCGATTGTTATTGCTTTAGCAAAAATAACAAAAGAATATAATGATTATTATTTGGTCCGTAATTTTGAAACAGAAATAAGATATATTTTAAAATGTATGGCAGTTGTATTACCACCAGCTTTACTGGTTTATTTACAAAATGATACTGGAGTTGTTTTAATTATATTAATTGGTGTTGTTTTTGTTTTATTTTCTAGTGGGTTAAGAGGACAATGGTTTACTGTTGGATTCATCCTAGTTGGTATTGTTATTGCTGTTGGTACTTATTTGTTTATTTATCAGCCTGATATTTTTGCTAAAATTATTAGTGGACATAAATTAGATCGTTTTTATGGTTGGGTTGATCCGGAGGGAACCTTTGGTAAAGAAGGTTATCAATTATTTAATTCATTATTATCTTATGGAACCGCTGGTTGGTTTGGACATGGCTTCCAAGCTGTGGTTAAAGTCTTTCCTGAAGCACAAACTGATTTTATTTTTGCTGTGATTTTAACTGATTATGGTTATCTTGGTGGATTTGTAACAATTTTAGCTATTGTTGCTTTTGATATTATTATTTTGAAAACTGGTTTTGAATCTACGAATGACCGTGATAAGTATATGACAATGGGAATTATTGGTATGTTATTGTTTCAACAGATTTGGAATATGGGAATGATTTTAGGGTTACTTCCAATTACGGGTATTACCCTTCCACTGATTTCATATGGTGGTTCTTCACTATTCTCATATATGATAGCAATTGGTATGTTCATTGATATGAACAGTCAAAACAATATCATTAAAAATCGTTCAATGCTTTAAAAGAGGAGTGAATTTTAAAATTCATTCCTCTTTCTTATGGTTATTATTCTTTTTGTTACCGGATGAATAAAAGCCACCATCACACTCGTCAAATCAAAAGTACCTTGCTGATTTCCATAAATTTCATCACCTATTAAAGGATGTCCTAAAGCTGACATATGTACTCTAATCTGATGAGTTCTTCCCGTTTCCAAAACAAAACGAACTAAAGAAATCCCTTTTTGATAATGTAAACATTGATAGTGAGTACGTGATGGTTTTCCTCTTTCATCAATAATTCTTTTCATATCTTTATTTTCACGATAAATCGGTAAATCAACAACCCCTTGTTCAACCTTCCCTTCAACATGAGCTTGATATTCACGATAAATATGCTTTAAATCTTTCATCATCAAATCATGAATCTCACGATACTTAGCTACAATCAATAAACCAGCGGTTTCTTTATCCAAACGATTCACTAAATGAATCGTTGAAAGCAAATTAACTTTTTGATAATACGCGGTTAATGCATTAGCAAGGGTATGATAAGGATGCGCACGAGTAGGAATGCAGGGCATTCCTTTTTCTTTATCAATAACTAGTAAATATTCATCTTCATATACAATCTTTAAAGGATATTCATAAGGCAACATATGATTTTCTTCTACAGGATAAACAAAAGTAATAACCTCTCCTGGTTTTAAAAGATATCTTACACTTTGATGAATCCCATCAACCAAAATATCCCCTTTCATCTTAATGGCCTTCAACATTTTCTTATTAATACCCTTTTGATAAGCAAAATCATCAATACGACTTAGCTTATCTACAATCCACTGTCTTTTCATTCACTTAAATAAGCCCTTTTTAATCTTTCAATATAAGCTACTCTTTTATATTGAACAAATCTTGCTTTTTGTTGAGCCAACGAAATATCAATCGAACCTTCTCCCTCTAAATCAAAAACCAAATTATCAATACCTAAAATAGCTCCATCAAAATCCTGTGATTCTAAATGAATTGTATGTGTCCAATCTAAAATCAATGGTGAGCCCAATGAACGATAAGCATTATGATGAATACCAGCAATCTCAGTCAATTGCATCAATCCTGCTCCTGAATTAATCACCGCTCCACCCAATGACTTATTATAAGCCGTAGAACCAGAAGCTGTTGATACACACAAACCATTCCCTCTAAATGTTTCTAAAAAATCTCCATTAATATAAACGCCTAAAACTTGTGAACGACGATTATTTTCTAATCTTACTTCATTGAGTGCCATATAACTCACATCACCCATTTTCACTGATAATAAACAACGATTATAAATATGATACTCACCTTGACGAATATCCTCAATCAATTCTAAATATTCATCTTTTTGATAATCCGTTAAAAACCCCAAAGTTCCACTATGAATCCCAATAAAAGAAACTTCATCTAATTGATGAATATATTTATGAACACTATAAATCATCGTTCCATCCCCACCTACACTAATCACTAACTCCGGATGGGCTTCATCATATGTCATAAAAGTATCTAGTTCTATTCTCATCTTATTAGATAATTCTATCGACTTTTCATCTTGCTTACTTACAATTGCATATGTTTTCATTCTCTCACCACCTTTTTCTATTATATAGTATTCACTTCTTTTTCACAATCTCTTTCATTTGCATTCTTATCATAAACAAGTTAAAATAAAAATGGTGATAAATATGCAACAAATAGAAATAGAATATAAAATTTTACTTACAAAAGATATCTTTACACAAATATTAAACGATTATCAAAATCAAATTCTTCATGATTATATTCAAATTAATGAATACTATACCCACCCTCTTTTACAACAAAAAAAATATATGTTAAGAATCCGTACTAAAAACAATCAATATGAATTAACATTAAAAAGACCTATCAATAATCATCGTTTAGAAACAAACATTCAATTAACTAAAGAAGAAAAAGATGCTTTTACTCACCATCAACTCAAAAATGAAATTACTCAGATTCTTGAAGATGAAGGTATTGCTTTAACTGAATTAAAACAACAATTCTCATTAACAACTCATCGCTATGATATTATTCTTCCAGAAGGAACATTATCATTAGATGAAAATACTTATTTCAATCAAAAAGATTATGAACTAGAATTTGAAGTCAACAATGAAAAAGCAGGCTATAAAAAATTTTTAGAAATCATTAAGCCTTATCAATTGAACTATACACATAATTGTCCTAGTAAAATCAAAAGAGTCCTAGATTCCCTCTAGAACTCTTTTTTAATCAATTGGTGATTGATAAAATCCACCAAAGAAGTTTTCTGTTTTTACAACATTCACAATAATATTTGAATCAACTTCACGCATTAAATCAACAATATCCTGAACTTCATAACTAGAAACAACCGTATGTAATAAATTCATTGATTTTTTACTATATCCACCTACCGCATCAACACATGAAATTCCATGACGATAATGAGTTACATAAGCATCTATCACTTCTTTTGCATGCATTGTTGTCACTTGTAAAGTCACCCGCTCATAACGATGATAGAAGGAATCGATTGTGCGAGTAGAAATGAATTGGAATAGAATTGAATATCCAGCATGTTCCCAGCCAAACATATATCCAAAGATAACCAATATAACTGTATTAAAGACAAAAACATATTCCCAAATAGACTTTCCTTTTTGATTAGAAACATATAAAGCAATAAAATCTGTACCACCCGTAGAAGCATTCCCACGTAATGCGATGACAGTTAATAAACCATAAGCAAAACCACCAAAAGCAATATTCAATAAAATATCATCAAAGATAGGTGGAAAGTTAATGACCTTTAAAAAGAAACTGGCTAAAAAGACTTCTAAAAGTGAAAAGAAAGTAAATCGTGGACTGATGCTTTTATAACATAATATAGCAACTGGGACATTGAGTAATATCATACCTAATGATGTAGAAAACGAAAAACCAAAAAATCTTGAAGTAATTTTTTCAATCAAAATCGCTACACCAGTAAATCCACTTGATAATAAATCAGCTGGTTGAATAAAGACTTTAATCACATAAGCTTGCATAAACGCGGCAAAAACAACACATATCAAAGTAATCAATAATCTGACTTTTTTATTTTTCCTTAAATTTCTTAACATATTTCTTCAACTATCTTCTCCACTAATTTCATATCAACAACATCATAATCCATTTGATGAGGCTCATCACCATAAGCAAAAGAAACTTGATTCATAGCTGTTGTTGGATCACAAATCCAACTTTTACATGAACTATGAACTTGATAAATTCCAGTTTGGTCCATCATTGCTTTTGCATTATCTGCATTAATTCCACTTCCAGCTAATATTTCAATTTGATGACCATATTTTCCTTGTAATTTTTGAATCAATTCAATACCATCCATTGCTTTTGATTGTAAACCACTTGTTAAAACACGATCAACCCCCATCTCAATTAATTTTTCAATTGCTTGATAAGGATCTTTTACACAATCAAAGGCACGATGAAAAACCACTTCTCCACCATATTCTTTTACAATATCAATGATTTGCTGACTTTGTTTAACATTAATACTTCCACCTTCTTTTAAACATCCAAAAGCAACACCATCAGCTCCATGTTCCATCATCAATAAAGTATCAGCTTTCATGACTTCAAATTCATCCTCACTATAACAAAAACCAGCACCGCGAGGACGAATCATTGTAATAACTTTTAAATCAGTATGCTTCTTTGTTAAAACTAAAGAAGCAAGACTTGGTGTCAGTCCACCTAAATGAAGTGCACTATTTAATTCTATACGTGATGCGCCACCACGATAGGCATTTAAAGCATCTTCATAACTACCACAACATATTTCTACGATTCTTTCCATAATATCCTCCTTATAAGTTTGCCAGATAATAGATTCCTAATGCATATATTTTTGCATTTTTAATTAAATCATCAACCTTCATCCATTCATTAGGCTGATGTCCAATTCCTTTTTGTCCTGGAAAACTAGGACCAAAAGGAACAATATGAGGCATCAATTTCGCATACGTTCCACCCGTCGTTGTCACGGGTGTCCCATCTTGATGAGTTATTGTTTCATAGGCTTTTTGTAAAACTTTAACCATTGGACAATTTGGATCAAAGCGTACTGGTTCAAAATGACTAACACATTCAACCTTGAAATGACCTGCTTTGTCTTGAATTTTTTCTATTAAATCAGCAAGTTTCATACTTGCTGGATAAGAAAATGTGACTGAAAAAATGATAGACTGATGTTGATGTTTCAATTTATATTGTCGCATTTCATTCATACCAAATTCTTCATCATAAAAATCGACACCTAAAGTTTCACCATTCATTTTAGCATTCATAAAATAAGTATTCACAAAACTAAAAAATTCATCCACATTCTTTTCATCAGTTGAAATTTCAATTACGGCTCGTCCTCTTTCTCCATAAACAACAGGATACTTACAATCCGGTGTCCATCCCATAATCGGTGGAGAAACATGCTTTAAATAATATTTTAAATCAACAAAACCACTTTCTTCATCACAACCAAAAAGAATACGTACTGGTCTTTTTAATTGAATATGTAATGATTTAATCGCATACAAGGCATATAAACAAGCCATGATTGGACCTTTATTATCAAGAATCCCTCTTGAATAAATCACGCCATCTTCCTCATAACCACTAAAGGGTGGATGTTTCCATCCTTCACCTACTTCCACAACATCAAGATGACCAATAATCCCAATATAATCATCACCTTCACCATATTGTGCCCAACCTATATAATAATCTAGATTATGTGTTTCAAACCCTAATTTTTCAGCAATCTTTAATGTTTCATCCAATGTCATAGCAATATCTTTTCCAAATGGTGCCATTGGTAATGCTTCACCTTCAACGCTAGGACAACGAACAATCTTTTTAATATCATCAATCATTTGTGATGATAAGGCTTCTACCTGTAAAATAATATCTTCTTCCATCTTATTTTTCTTCTAATGGGGCCATTCTTGTTTTCATATATTGATCTAACCATTCTTGGCTAGCCACTTCATGAATACAACGTCCATCAACAACTTTTGTCAAATAGACAATTGGTGGTTGACTCGCTGTTGCTACAGCAAAAGAAAACCCTTCAATATTCGTCGCAACACCCCATTCTCCTTTATTATTCATCGCAATCAATGAAAGATCTCCAGCTTTTCCTCGTCTTGCTTTTAATTTTTTATCCAATTCATTCACGGCTTTTTCACATGCCTCTTGTGGATGCATTCCTTCTTTCATAAGTCTTACAATCTCATAAGAAATACAACCCTTCATTAAATCTTCACCAAGTCCTGTTGCACTTGCTCCTCCAACTTGAGAATCCACATAAAAACCCGAACCACAGATTGGTGAATCACCAACACGACCTTTTTTCTTCATAAACAAACCACTTGTAGATGTTGCCGAAGTCATTTTTCCTTTGGTATCTAAACAAACCATACCAACTGTATCATGACCAGAATAAGGTTTAATATCTTGTTGTTGAACTTCTTTGAGACGATTTTTATAATGAATCTTTGCTCGACTTGTCAGCATATTTTTTCTTTCAAAACCTTCCTTATGGGCGAACTTTTCAGCCCCTTCACCTACTAACATACAATTCACACGCTCACGTGATAAACGACGTGCAATTGATACTGGATTCGCAAAATCTTTAATCGCTGCGACTGCTCCAATATCTAATGTATCACCATCCATATAAGCGGCATCTAATTCAACTTCCATTTCTTCATTAGGAAGTCCCCCATAACCTACTGATTTATAATATTCAAAATCTTCAACTGCCTGAATAGCCGTTTCAATTGCATCACCTGCATCCCCATTATTTTCTAAGATATGACTGGCTTCACTAATTCCTTCTACAGCCATACGCCAAGTTGCAATAATACCCCACATACTCAAATTCTCCTTTCATGCTACTATTATTATACTATGAAATAGAAAAAGAAAACAGACGAAGATTCATCTGTTTTCTTTTTCATCAAGACACCATCTCAAATTCTACATGACATTAGCCCATTTTTTTAAGTCACTTTATTTATCAATTTATAAAAATATTCAGTCAATTAAAAACAGATTAAGCCTTCGCTTAATCTGCTATTCACATCCTTCTGGACATTCTTTCGTTTTATCTTTATAGTATTCTTTTTTAATATCAGTAAATTGTGGACAGAAGTCACTGTTATCACATTCTTGAAGCCTTCTTAATTCACGAGGAATAAAAGCTCTAATTTCTTCAGCATTATATCCCACTTGAAAACGTCTTTCATCAATAATAATTGGTCTTTTTAAAATAGAAGGGTTTTCTTGAATAAAATGAATCAATTCATTCACTGACATCTCATCAATATCAACTTTATTTTCTTTAATAATTTTTGAACGTTTAGAAATAATATCATCAGTTCCATTTTCACTTCGTTCAAGCAACTCTCTTAATTCTGCTTCTCTCAATAATGTTGAAAAAATATTTTTTTCAACATAAGGAATCTGATGCTCCTTCAACCATGCTTTTACCTTTCGACATGACGCACAACTTGGTGCTGTATAAATTCTTATCATAACATCATCTCCTTATCTATCTCATTATACAACATTTTTATTATTTATGAAATTCTTTTTTTATTATCTATTGATTTTTCATTCTAACAATCTTATAATGTCATTATGACGAAGAAGGAATGAAGTAGTTTATAATCTTTGTAATAGAAAGCTTGTGGGTGATGGAAACAAGTCATGGTTATAGATGAAATTGGGATTCTGGAGTTATTGGTAGCAACAGTTATCAATCGTTAATCGCGTTAAGATAAGAGTGCATATCATTAGATATGAACAAAGGTGGTACCACGTATATTTACGTCCTTTTATAAGGACGTTTTTTTATTTCAAGGAGGAAAGTATATGAAAAGAATGTTAAGTGGAATTAAACCAACAGGGAGAGTCACTTTAGGAAACTATATTGGTGCTATTAAGCCATTTGTTTCTTACCAAGATGAGTATGAAATGTTTATATTTATTGCCAATCTTCACTCAATGACAATTTATCAAGAACCTAAAGAATTAAGACAAAATACAAGAGATTTAATTGCTTTGTATATTGCTGCAGGATTAGATCCAGAAAAAGTAACTTTATTTTTACAATCTGATGTCTTAGAACATGCTCAACTTGGATGGTATTTAGGATGTATGGTTTCAATGGGTGAACTTTCTCGTATGACTCAATATAAAGATAAAGCTTCTAAAAATGAAGTCATTGGTGCTGGAATCTTCAATTATCCTTCATTAATGAATGCTGATATTTTAATGTATGATCCTGATTATGTTCCCGTTGGTGAAGATCAAAAGCAACATGTTGAATTATGCCGTGATGTTGCCGAAAGATTTAATTCACGTTATAGTGAGACTTTTAAAATTCCTGAACCATTGATTGCTAAGGTGGGAGGAAGAATCATGGATTTACAAAATCCAACAAAGAAGATGTCTAAATCAGATGAAAATGGCAAAGGAACAATTTATATTTTAGATGATATTAATGTTTCTAAGAAAAAAATCAAATCAGCAGTAACTGATAGTGATGGTCATATTCATTATGATCCAGAAAATAAACCTGGTATTTCTAACTTATTAGAAATCTATTCTATTTTATCTAATCGTTCTATTGAAGATATTGAAAAACAATATGATGGTAAAGGTTATGGTGAATTTAAAACGGATTTAGCTGAAGTTGTTGGAAATGAATTAGAAAAGATTCAAGCACGTTATAAAGAAATTACAACCGGAAGTTATTTAGATGATGTCTTAGAAGCTGGTGCTGCTAAAGCAAGACCAATTGCTAGAAAGAAACTTTCTAAAGTGGAAAGAAAAATTGGTATTACAATTAAAAAAAGATAGTGAATGAAGCATGGATTTCCATGCTTTTTCATTACCCTTTTTGCACCAATTCTTGATATAACAATTCATGTAAAGAAGAATATCCCTTTTCAATCTTATGTTTTAAAGCAAGATATTTTTCACTTGGTCCTTCTTCCTTAATATTTAACTGTTCACATATTTCTAAAAACAATTCATAATGAACAACAAAAATTTCATCAATGACTTCTTCTAAACAAATCTTCTTTAATCTTTCATCACGGGTTAAGCCAAACTCTTTTTCATAAGCTTCTTCTATGATTCTATATTCAAAATAAGTCATTCCTAAAGTCTTTGTAATATCATTAATCACATCTCTTTGTAATAAATTCACAGTTCCTCTACGATAAATATGTCCATCTCTCATTTCAATAACAACACTATAATGACCATCACAGACAATGAAAATAGAATCCTCTAAATCATCAATACATAATTGAGCATAAATAAAATCATGTAATTGTTCTAATGACACATAATAAATTGGCAGATAATAAAATTCTTCAAAACAATCATCATCCTGCCATTCATAGGGTTCTAATAATTCTTCATCATCATAAACAAAATTAACTAAAAACATATGTTACCCCCTATACCTCATCATATGTTTAGTATTCCTCAAAAATGATTAAATATAATTCTTTCTATATTTTTCTCCTTATTTTCGTTATAATAAAGATATATCTAAAGAATAAGGGGAAATCATATGGAATTATTACAAAATATACTTGTTTATGGAATACTTGGAGCTATTCAAGGATTTAGTGAACCTATACCTATTTCTAGTAGTGGTCATCTTGTTATTTTCAAAACTATATTTGAACATTTAGGTTGGAAGTTTCCAACGACTGATATTACTTTTGAAGTTTTAGTGAATACTGGTTCACTGCTTGCGATTATGTTTTATTATCGTAAAGATATTGCCCGTCTCTTTGTTTCTTTTTTTAGTTATATCTTTAAAGCTGATTCAAGGGATGAGAAATTACCAGATTTTCGTTATTGCATGTTGTTGATTGTTGCGACTATTCCAGCAGCAATTGGTGGAGTTTTATTTAATGATTATATTGAAACAGCTTTTTCTAATGTTAAATTAGTCGGTTGTACACTTTTAATAACAGCTGTCTTTTTAATGTTAATTCATAAATATGGATATAAAGGAAAGCGTACGAAAAGAAAATTAAATTTATGGGATGCTTTACGTATGGGATGTTTTCAGCTGGTTGCTTTATTACCGGGTATTTCCCGTAGTGGTTCAACAATCACTGGTGGAATGTTAGGCGGATTAGAACAAAAAACTGCCCGTGACTTTTCTTTCTTTATGTTTATGCCTGTCAGTTTGGGTGCTATTGTCTTAAAATTAAAAGACTTTATTTCTAGTCCTACACTTTCTACTTTATGGTTACCTTATTTTATTGCTTTTATCATTAGTGGGGTTGTTACTTATTTAGCTTTACAATTATTATTTAATATTTTAAATAAACGTAAAATGAATTATTTTTCTTTCTATTGCCTTGCAATGGGATTATTTGCCTTAATCGTACTTTAAAAGATAGCCTCAACAGCTATCTTTTACTAATTCCTTTAATTTAAAATTAACATACATTTTAACTGCTTTGTCATATAAACCTCGTGATTGTAAAACCCATATATAAAATGGATTTTTTTCTTCAATATATCCAAGATTAATCCAACAACAAAGATTTTCCTTTTGATCAATTGTTGGATACAAATTTTGATTTTCTATTAAAATAGGATGTTTATATCCACTTTTCCCTCTATTTTGCTTAATATAATCCTGAATATTTTCATCTCGAAGTTCATAATGACCATCCGCATAATAAACCCTTATATAACAGTGAAACCTTTCTGCTAAAAGAACTTTGTTATGATTTAACCGCAATAACCTCTACCTCAATCAATGCTCCTTTAGGAAGTTTTGCAACTTCTACAGCACTTCTTGCTGGATAAGGTTCTACAAAATACTGTGCATAAATTCCATTAACAGTATTAAAATCATCCATGTTATCTAAGAATACTGTTGTTTTCACAACATGAGAAAAATCTAACCCTTGACTTTCTAATAAACCTTTTACATTTTCTAAAGCTTGTTTTGCTTGTGCTTCAATGCCTTCTGGCATTTCTCCTGTTTGTGGATTTAATGGAATTTGACCAGAAAAGAAAATCATATTCCCTAAATCGATTCCTTGACTATAAGGTCCAATAGCTCCAGGAGCTTTATCTGTTTTTACAACTGTTTTCATTTTATCTTACCTCCAAACACCATTATTATATCAAATTATTTTAACTGAAACTACCATTACTTTCCTTTAATGAGCAATATTCTAAATATCTTAAAAACAACATATTAACAATCAAGAAAAAATGTCCTGTACAACAATAACTCTTATCTTGAAAACCAGTATGAAAATCACTTGTTTCAAAACCAATATAATCATCAACATATTGTGATAACAAATTACGTTTATGTCTCGCAATTCCTAATGTTTGAATATTCATCTTATGTAAGTATTTTGCTAAAGTCACAACACGTTCATTATCCCCTGAAAGCGAAATAAGAATAAAGAAATCATCAGGTAAAATATTATTCAAAACTGTATCTAATTCTGTATTCCCCTCAATAACATGCATAATCTTATGACGATAAGCAAATTCCCTTTTAAATTCCAAGGCTGCATGATTTTGAACTTCACCTGTTCCAAACAAGAAGATTCTTCCAGCAGTATCAATATTGTGAAAAATATGATCTAAATCTCTATTTTCCATAACATCTAAAGTTCTTTTCAATTCATCTGAAGAATGACGCATACTGTAACTATCAAAGTCAAATTGTTTATTTAAACTCCATTTTAAATAAACTTTTAATTCACTATAACCATCTAACCCAATCTTTTTTGTAAAACGGATAATACTTGTATGAGAAACATTGCAGGCATGAGCCAATTGTTGAATGGACATTTTTTGACATTCTGTTTTATGATGAAAAATATATTGCCAGATATATAAATCATTTTCATTTAACTCATCATAATGAGATTCTACTAACTCATCTAATGTCACTATTCATCTTCCTTTCATAATAATCCATATATTTTACAAGAATAAAATCAATTAAGATAAAATAATTCACCAATCCTTCATAACGTGGTCCTAAAGGATTAACAATATTAGGAACATCCACATATAAAGCTTCATCTGCAAGATGTGATAGAGTATTGTTTTGGGTTGCAGTGATACTAATAATAGGAACACCTTTCATCTTTAATTTTTTAGCAAATTGAACGGCTTGTTCATTTTCTCCTGAATAAGAAATAATAACAATTAAATCTTGATCAGTAATAATTTCTTCAAAAGCATTTGTTTCATTCGTTGATTGAATGGTAAAAAACATTTTATTAACAATCAAAAAAGAACGTTTTAATTCAGCAGCTACATTATTTTGAATACTACCAGTTCCATAAGCATAAGTATTTTTAGCATTTGCTATCACTTCAATGACACGCGTCATATCGCGTTTTTTTATATCTTTGATATATGCTTGATATCTTTCATAAACCAATTCTACACCTGTTTGTTTATATTGATAATTTTGATTATCAATACGTAAATAAACTTTTAATTCTGCATATCCTTTTAACCCTAAACGTTTAGAAAAACGTAAAACAGTTGTTCTTGAAACATGACAACGTGATGCCAATTCATCAATTGATAACTTTTCACATTCTTTACGATGGGCTGAAATATATTGCCAAATATAAAGATCATTTTCATTTAATTGGTTATAGTTCTTACTAATCAATTCTTCTAGGCGCACAAGCTTTCCCTCCTGATTTTCCATTTTTTTACAAAGAACTATGCACAAAATACTTTATATTTTTTTATCAAAAAAAGCAAGAAATTTTTATTTTCTTGCTAAAGTTTGTTGTTTTTGAAAATGATAGAAAGCCCCTTTTAAATTTGCATCATTATGATACTGGCAAGCAACAATTTCTAATCGTGGCATAGCCACTGGTAATGATTCATAAAAAGCCTTCATAGCCGTTTGAATACCCTGAATGAAAATTGGATTTTCACTCACACCGCCACCAATACAAACACGCATAGGATCTAACATAATTTGCATATTAAAGAGTTGAATTGCAATATCATAACAATATTTTTGAAAGACTTTTAAAGCTATCTCATCACCTGAGGCAATCCAATCAAAAACTGTTTTTCCATCTGTAATATCAACCTTTTTTGCTTCACAAACTCTTTTTACAAAATGACCAATCCCACCAATATGTCCTAACACAGCATCCATTCCTTTGACTTTTATATCATCACAAATCAACATAGAAACTTCTCCAGAGAAAAGATGTGTTCCCTTATAAATCTCACCATTTATAATAAAACATCCACCAACTCCTGTGCCAAAAGTTAAAACAATTCCATTATTGATACCTTGCATATGACCAGCCGTCATTTCTGCTATTGCTGCACATCTGGCATCATTTTCAATCTCCACAGGAACTTGAAAAACTTCTTCATACCACTCTTTTAAAGCCAATCCATGATGATAAGTCAAAGAACCACCTTGGAAAATATAACCTTTTGATGTATCAATTGTTCCTGGTAGACTCATTGCGATTCCACCTTTTTTATCATCACATTGTTGCCAGATTTCACGAATTATCTTCATAAAATCTTCTTTTGATGTATAAGGTGTTGGCTTTTTCCCTTGTTGTAAGATATATCCATCTTCATCCATCCAGGCATACTTAATAAAAGTTCCCCCAGCATCTATACTTAAATATTTCATCATAATATTTCTCCATTACTTAAAATCACTTGTCGATACCAATCAAATGATTTCTTTTTCATTCGCTTTAATGATCCATGTCCCTCATTATCTTTATCCACATAGATCATTCCATAACGTTTCTTCATTTCACCAGTTCCAGCACTAACAATATCTATTGGTCCCCAAGCTGTATACCCCATCAAATCAATACCTTCTTGTTCAACAATATCCTTCATAGCTTGGATATGTGCACGCATATAATCAATACGATAATCATCAATAATTTCACCATTCTCATTGATTTGATCATCATACCCTAAACCATTTTCAACAATAAATAAAGGCAATTGATAACGTTCATAAAGTATGCGCATTAAATATTTCAAACCATCTGGATCAATCTGCCATCCCCATTCACTCGCTTGTAAATAAGGATTCTTCAAACCATCCACTATATTCCCTTTCACTTTTTCTCCACCATCAAGATGTGAAACAACTTGTGAAGAATAATAAGAAAAACCAATATAATCAACTGTCCCAGCTTTTAAATTCTTCAAATCATCATCAGTAATATCTAATTCAATATGATAATTTTGAAAATATCCTGGATAATATCCACGACATTGTACATCACAAAAAAACAATGTACCATCTCTTAAATATTCTTGAGCAGCAAGGGCATCTAAAGGATGACTGGTTTGTGGATAACCCACCGTTGTCATAACCATACAACCCACTTTATTATCTGGATCAATTTCATGTGCTAATTGAACTGCTTTACTGCTAGCGACAAACTGATGATGTAAAGCTTGATAAGCAATCTGCTTTTGATTTTCACCCGGTTTTATTAAAACACCTGCAATCATAGGAATCTTAACCGTACTGTTAATTTCATTGAAAGTCATCCAATAACGAACAATGCCTTTATATCTATGAAATAAAACAGATGCATATTTCGTATAAAAATCTATCAATCGACGATTTGACCAACCACCATATTTTTTTACCAAATCAAGAGGCATTTCATAATGTGATATTGTGACAACTGGTTCAATTCCTTTAGCTTTTAAAGCTTTAAATAAACGATCATAAAAAGCTAATCCAGCTTCATTTGGTTCATCTTCATCCCCATGAGGGAAAATTCTTGTCCAGGCAATCGAAGTACGAAAACATTTAAAACCCATTTGGGCAAATAATTCAATATCCTCTTGATAATGATGATAAAAATCAATCGCTTCATGATTAGGATAATAACAATCATCCTTTATTTCTAATGTCACTTGACGAGGAGCATCTTGACTACCAGCAGTGATGATATCCATAATCGAAAGACCTTTACCATCTTCATCATAGGCACCTTCACATTGATTTGCTGCAACTGCTCCACCCCATAAAAATTCTTTTTTTAACATGTGCTCTCCTTTTCTAAAATATGTTTTAAAAAATGAAGTGTATCTTCATAAACCTGCATGGCTTCTTGTTCATTCTTTTGATAATCAAATTGAAATTCATGAGACATGTGTTCATAAAAACGACTTTCTACATAAATTTCTTGCTTTTTCAAAGCTTGAACAAGTTTTTGACCTTGCCACATAAATGAAAATTTCTTACCATCACAAATATAAGCTGGTGGAAAGTACTTATGAATATTATGCAATGGTGATGAATAAAAACGTTCATCTCTTTTCCACCAATTTTTATGTCCTAAATAAGACCAACCAATATATTTCATAAACAAACGAAATTGTTTAAATTCTTCTTTTTGAAAATCTTCTGATAAATCATAAGGACCACAAAACAATAATAACCCTTTAATTGGTAAAGAATTAAGTAAATTGACATTTGCTTTTAATGCCAATGTCTCATTTTGATACATTGATGCATAAGTTGCAGCAATATTAGCTCCTGCTGAATCTCCACCTAAGATAAAATCTTCAATCATGATATTGTCTTTTTTTAAATCATTTTGAATATGACATAACATTTCATCGACTTGTTTGACTTGACTTGGAAAATGACATCTTGGGGCATAGGCATAATTCATGGCACAAACACCATAACCTTGACTTGCAAGCATCGGGGCAAAATTTCGCATTCCTCGGCTATCACCTGAGATAAAAGAACCCCCATGAATCCAGACAATCATATGTTTGATGGGTTGATTTTTTGGAAGATATAGGTCATAAGTCGCTTGAGGATATTTTGAAGGATATGGGAGGTTAGGCAAAATATGAATTCCTTCTTTGATTTTCTCAATATTGTTAGGACCTTTTTCTCTTTCTACTTCTTTTTTTGAACGCAATAACCAAACAAATGGATAAGGTGTCCAAAAAACAATATATAAAATAATGATGATAATAATGAGTATTATATATTTAAACATTTTTCTATCTCCTTAGCCATTTTCTTTCCACCAAGTAAATTAGGATGTAAACCATCTTCGTTCATATCTTCTTTGGTTAAATTATCAAAACATACTGTTTGGTTCATTGTTTGATTTAACCATAAATTGATTTGTTGACGTCTTTCTTCTTTTTCTTTTGTACAATGCGGATTATTGATAAATGGAGTAATTTCACACCATAAAGTTGGTATATCTTGAATCATTTCGCTTAAAGACATATATCCTTTTTGCATATCTTCAAGGGTTGGTAATTCACTCATTAAAGCACAGAATGTTCCTGGTTGATACAAATCATTAACTCCTATCGCAATGATATACTGATAAACTCGATGACATTCTTTTGCTTCTTTGATAAAACGTGATAACCCAGATATTCCAAAACATTGCTTATCAATGGAAATATTTTGATAGACTTTTTGTGTCAAAACCTGTGTGATTTCTGGATTATCTGTATCTTGTAAATCAGCACACTCAATTTGACGTAACAGACGATTACCACTTAATCCTAGATTAATCAAACTATACCCTTTCTCCATTGCTTTTTCTTGAAGAATACGAGTATAGTTCCCTTGTTCAACAATTGAATCACCAAAAACACATAGACATCCTTTTAATGATCCTTGTAATTCAATACTATTTAAAGCATAAATTTGTTGAGGGGCTTCTTTAAAAACATCATAATCCATTCTTTCAAAACCAGAAACAAAGTGATAATCTGGCGATACAACGATATCATAATCAAGTCTTAATTCTGATTGATCCATCTCATGAATATCTATTCCATCACTCCAGCATGCATCTTGTGGCTTGAGTGTGACTTTTTCTTGTCCTTGAAAGAAAAGGCGATAGTGATTATGAGAATCAGAAAGATAAACATTGGTAATTTCGATGGGTTGTGTTTCATAAAAGGCTGCAAATCTTAATCTTAACATATGACTTTGAGGAATCGCCTTCAAAGTCATATGTTGATGTTTTAAACAAGGTGTTGGAATCAAGCCAAGTCCTCTTTGAGCACGACTCCAATAAGTTGTCCATTGATTATTTGACATTTTGTAAACTTTCTTCGTTAGCTTGTTCTAATTCATATTCATGACGATCTGCAACTTTGATAAATGGATACCACATCATAAAAGTAATCGCAAAACAAATAATCATAATAATTGTATAGTTAATTCCCCCTGCTAAAGGCATTTTTATAAAGATTGGTGTTGTCCAAGGTAATAATGACATTGTTGGATTTAAGCTCACAGGTAAAATTGTAACGGCTAATCCCCAAGTCACAAAACCACTAATAATTTGAGTAAAACATTGAGGAATCATAAACATTGGGTTCATAATAATTGGCATCCCAAACATAATTGGTTCTGTAATATTGAAAACAGATGGGATAAATGATAATTTTGCAAGTTGTTTAAATTTTGCTGATTTGGCTTTAAACATATAACCAATCACAATACTCATGAATCCAGAAGCCATCATCCCTCCATAAATGACTGAAGGTAATAAATAAGGAAGTTCTTTTCCAGCTTGGAAAGCTTGAATATTTCCCATTACCATAGTTAAACTAATGACTCCTAAAGGTCCTTGTAAAACAGCATTATGAATACCAAAGAACCATAAAATAGCAAGCAATCCCATAATGATAATAATTGAAATTGGACTAGCAACCATTGAATTTAATGGAGCATTAATTGTTTGAATAAAGAAATTAATAATATCTCCAGCTGGAGTGAAACTAAATCCGACTCTGATCACAAATGCTAAGACAAAGATAATTGTCACAACAAAAACTGGTGATAATGATTGTGAAACCATTGGAGGAACACTATCAGGTAATTTAAATGTTAAATTCTTACTAGATAAATAAGCATATAATTTTGTGACAACCAAAGCCACAATCATTCCAATAAATAAACCTTGACCACCTAAATAATCAAGTTTTAAAGCATTAATAACACTTTCTACTGCTTTTCCATCTTGCATCACTGTTGTCGTAATGGTTTGTGGAATAATCATAATAAAGAAAGCAAGAGAAATAATGGCAGCATTCTTTTCATTTGTTTCTAAACGTTTGGCATAAGCCATGGCAAGAGAATAAATGACATAAAGAGTTAAGACTCCTGTTGCCCCATTGGTAATCGCATCAACATGAGCCATTAAACCAATTTCTTTTAAATAATTTGTCCACCCAGGTATTGGGAAGTTTCCAACGATTGTAATAAAAGCAATTCCAAGTGTAATTGGACTTGTTCTAATAAAACCTTCCATTAATGCCCCTAAGATTTTATTCTTAGTCATCTTCTCAGCTAATGGCATTATTTTCGCATTAATTAATTGTTCTAACTTTTGCATAAAGTTCAATCCTTTCTACATATATCCTGCTATCAAAGTGAAAGAGATATGGCCATATCTGTAAACGCTTTACTTTGTTGCAAGGCTATTATATAATAGTCCTAGTTGTATATATATCATATTTTTAATATTTTTATAATAATTTTAAGGAGAATGACTATGAAACTAGAAATATTGACAAAACTCTTTGATACCTTTTATCAACGTACTTATATCCCTATTTGTATCATTGATAAGTCACATCAACTCCTCTTTCCTTCATACTCTCCATTATATCTTCATATCCAAGATTTCCCTTATCTACTCAAACAAGATAAATATCCTGTTCATGTCATCAATACCTATCAATCCTTACTAGCATCATTTTCTTATGAGGACTTTATTATTCTCATTGGTCCTTGTTTATTACTTGGTGCATCACAAGAAAAACCTGATTATTTTAGTCAATTTCAAACTTATATTTCTACTGAATCATTAGATAATTTCATTAAAGCCATTAGCATGTTATATACTTTTTTAACTCATCAGGATATTGATGATAAACAAATTCCCATTGAATATTTAAGAATCAATCCACAAGCCATGAGTTCACAGGAAATCTTTGAAAAGAACGTATATGATCGTCGCATAGAAGATACAACACGTGATTCTTATCAATTTGAACTGCGTTTTTTGGATTATGTGAAAAGAGGTCGTAAAGATAAGATTGATTGGATTTTTACTCAATTTAATAAAACTTATATTGTTTCTTTAGCAGAAAGTTCCTTAGACACAGTCAAGATTAAATTCATTTCTATTGTGACCCTCATGACACGTATGGTTATCAATGAAGGTGTTCCTTTAGAAAGCGCCTTTGGTCTCTCTGATGCACTGATTCAAAATCTTCCTCATATTCGTAATGTTCAAGAATGTATTCAATACATCAAGTATGCTAGTTATGAATATATCAAACTGATTCAATCCAATGCTAAAAAATGTTCTACTTTAATCAATCAATGCGTTAGTTATATTGATACACATCTCTATGAAAAAGTAACCTTACAAGACTTAGAAGATTTAACCAATCATAGTTCTGTCTATATTTCATCACGTTTTAAAAAGGAATTAGGAATTTCTTTTACTCAATATTTATTAGAAAGAAAAATCGAAGAAGCTAAACATCTTCTTCTCTTTACTGATCATTCTTTTCAAGAAATCAGTACATTATTAAACTTTACAAGTCAAAGTCACTTTACTCAAAGATTTAAACAAGTCACAAACCAAACACCAAAAGAATTCAGACAAAAGAATTTTCAGTATTTATAAAACGAAATGGCAATTCACCATTTCGTTTTTGATTATCTTCATCTATAATATACGATATTTATTATATCTTCAGCTAAATATTGATTTTTTAAACCACTGTTTTCTAAAGATAGCTTTTCTCCTATTTGTTTAACTACATCTGATGTTATCACAATATGACCCTTCTTTCATCTAAGAGAAAACTTTATACTGAAGTCGTATATATGAATTTTCTAAAATAGTTGTTTCTCATTGAAGTATGCCAACTTTATTCAGTTCTTCTAGCTTCATCAATAATGGACCTCCAACTCAAGATGACGTATCCTTCTCACCTGTGCCACAACAATATCAACATAATTAATACATTTTTCACGTAGAAATATTACATTGAGTGTTGAACCTATTTGAATCACGATTCTTTTATATAAATTTCCTAGCATTGTTTTAAAATTCAATAATCATCATACAATATTGATAAATTATCTCTTTTATTGAAAATGCAAACGATTTTATTTGAACTCACAAGTCTAAATTATTTAGATAATACACAAAAATATTCAATTCCATAACTATCCACTTTTCACACCCATAAATTATCATAAAAGTCTTTTTTGTATAGAACGTTTATCCTCTCTCCACGATGAATAAAGTTCTTCATTTTCTTCCCACAATTCCTTTAATTCTGACTTATCACTTATAATAACATCAATTGCTTTGATAGCCTTTGATTGAAGTGAAGTCAAATCGATTTTCTTTAATGACTTGATCCATTCAAAATAATCTTCATCATCGCATCTATACTGAGTATCATTCACGACACTATCAAGCACTGCAGCTGAAACCAAAGCATAATAACCTTCTTCATATTCCACATAGTCTGCCTCTATAACATCATCAAAATACTTTTCCATATCCTTAATAATATCTGATGATTCCTTAAGATCATCTAAAACATCATAAGCTGTATCATCATCAAATACAGCAAAATCCCATGCACCCATTTTTATCTTCTCCTTTACAATTTATGACTTATTTTTATTATGACACCATCCCACAGTTAAGACAATATAAATAAAAAAACGAATATTTCAATTCTTTATTATTGGTAAAAGTATTCACTTCTCATTATATTCTCATCTATTTTTCAAAAACGTCTCATAAAGATATTGATTTTTAAACATTTTTATTATTTTTCATGAGAAAAACATGGAACAAATTTGTCATCAAGTTGAGACTCACACCTGTTTATTCCATGTTATAATCTGCTTATCACCCAGCCACTAGCAATGTGGAGGAGGTGAATACGCATGATAGAGGTTATTATAAACTTCTTGGCTGCCGTTACGGCTGGTGTCATTGTCAATCTTTGTATTGAACTGATCGGCAAATGGTTAGACGGATGCAAGAAGCATGGTGAATAACCAAAAACCAGGAGTGGCAGCTCCTGGTTTTCTTTTGGGTGTGAATACACACTCTTTCAATAGGTTATTATAAACTTACAAAACTATAATAGCATATTCACTATGCCTTTTCAAGTATTCCCAACTCACAAAATAATTATCTCGTGACATGCTTCCATTTACAGGATTTGACGAAAAGGAAGTCAAAGAATATATTCAGACAAGATTGAAATCTATTAATTGCAGAGTAGACATATTTACAGAAGAAAGCTACCATACATTTTATACGCTAATAAATAATACATCAGTAAGAATATTTAATCATCTCATTAATAAGAATCTGATACTAGTGATGAGTCGAAATAAATCAGTCATAGATAGTGAGATTATTATAGATGCAAACAAAGAATTAATGTTAGGATAATGAATATGGATTATATATAAAGATTCTAAAGGAGAAAAATGTGTAAACAGTATAAGTGGTCTAACAGTAATACCTTTATCTGATTATATGTTTAAAAATCAATAATTCTTTGGTTCATGATTAATTTCTCGATGAATCTGATTAATTTGGGTACAGAACTGTTCTTTGGAAAGATGAGAAAGATCAAGAATGTCATCCAAAGACTAATGAAAATAATAACTCAGAAATGAAATTTGTTTCATGAGTTCATTGTATGTATACAAACTCATTTTTGATTTGTAAAATTTAGTGTATCACTAAACCCCTTACCACAATGTGGACAGACAACATGGATAGTTGGTATTTCATGTAATGACACTAGAAATCTCAACAAAACTTACATAATCTAGATTTTGTCTTACTTTGTGATGCTACATAGCATATATTTCCTCTCCAGCTATTACAAGTCTCATTGTTCCTTGACGATGGAGCAATTCCTGTTTCATCTACATAACCTTTGGGTAATGTAAAATCATATGCTATTTGAAAATTCATTTTTCTTTGTCTTCTTTACCTTATCATTTAATACGTTCAACACCTTCATGTGCCAACTCTATACTTTCAATAGCAATTTCATTACTTGTTGCATTAAAATCAGTTGGTGTATACTTTATTGGCCATGCATTAATAAATTTCCATTCAGCAACCACTATATGCAAGTCATCACAAAGTTGAATGGTAACCGTTTTTCTTTCACAGGTTCCATCTACTGTGCTTTGTAGCCATGTTATCAATTCAGTTCCGGTAACGAGGCCCCATTTTAAAGTCACATTGCCATATTTTACAAGTCCTTGCTGCTTAAAAACAGTATTTACAGGATGAAGTCCCTCACGGTACTCAATAGGATCTGTTATGATTTCTCCAGCGTTGACTTCAGAGAACCCACCAACTTCTTTTGAATCAATTAAAACAATATAATTGTATTTTTTATATGGATATACATATGCCATTGTCTATTCACTCCTTTACCTTGCATCTTCCATTTTTGTGTAATTCTAAAAATAACAAATTTTGCTGGTCTAACTGGTGCAACGCCAATCACACAAATCAAACGACCATTTAAAATATCATTTTGTGTCATCGTTGACTTTCCAACATTTATGAAGAAAGCTTCATCAGATGTTGAACCAATTAATGCCCCATCACGCCATAAAGTTGTTAAGAAAATGCGAATAATCCCAGAAACTCTTGACCATAGATTTTCATCATTAGGTTCAAAAACAGCCCAACTTGTATCTGCTTTAATAGATTCATTTAAATAAATAGTCTACGTACATTGATATATTTCCAATTTCCATCACTCGAACATGTTCTTGCACCCCAAACATGAATTTCCATACCAGGTAAAGACCGAATTAAGTTTATACCTTTAGGATGATTTAACTTTTCTTGTTCTGCTTCATTATAATGAACTGATAATCTAGTTGCATTTCTCACAACTTCATTTGCCGGAGCTTTCCAGACACCACGTGTATTATCTACTCGTGCATAAATTCCAGCTATTGTCCCACTTAGTGGTGTGTATGAATTTTTCTTTAATAAAGGATCAAAAATACTTAACCATGGATGATACATTGCCGCATAAGTTGTATCAAACTGTTTACGATGTTCACTTAACTTATCTACTGCACTTACATCTAATATAGCAAAACGACTTACCGTACTCTCACAATGTGTAATTAAAGCACTTTGAACTAGCCTAAATTCCAGATTGCTGAGATGGTCCATCATCTTTTCCAATATACATATCTTCATATCTAGCAGCAGGCATAATCGTAGTTCCTCCAGCTAACAAATAAGACTTAAAATCTGTTGTGTATTTTGCATAAAATGCTTCAGTATCTAACTTTTTCTCAGCGGTTTCTATAAGACTAACATTAATGAAATCTGATTTTTCTAAGACATCGACAACAAATGATAGTGAACCAGGATTAAGAGAACATTTCTCATAAACCTCACCAAAATCTTCACATATAATTTGCATATCGATGACAACAGTTTGTAAAAAAACATTAGGGTGTAAAACATCTTTAAAATAATCACCCTCTAAAGGTTTATTCAATTCTAAAATGTTATCAAAAACATTTGTAACTGTGTAAAGCTTTTCATTAAGTTCAACAACATCGCCAGAATAAAAATCCAGCTGACGAATTCACTGTGTATTGATTTTTTTTAACTTCATCTTCAGTTGCTTGATGAGTTACATATGTTTTTGTCTGATAAGCTTTACGAATCTGCACTTTAATAGTATTACCCCAAGTTCCCGAACTCATTGCAGTCACTTTTAATGTATCTTCAATATCTGCAAATGCACTGATTTGCTCGAAGGAAGCCACTCGCATAACATAACAACTACTTCCACCATTCGCAAAGAATTGATCAACTGCATAACTTAAAAAACGATGTTCACCAAATTTTTCACCTAGGTAATCTCCAAAATATTTGCGGAATTCCGCAACGCTAGTGATCAGTCTTGGTTTTCCAATTGTTTGTCCACGACTTGCCATCCCAACAAATCATGCTGTACTAGTCCCAATCCCTTCTATTGCCTTAACTCCTGATTCAAACGCTTCAATATAAACTCCTGGTGTTAAATATTCAGCCATAATATTTTCCTTCTCCCTACCTTTATATTATTTAAACCCCTATTAATACCTCTTGCGACATGCTCCCACCACCTAGCTTCCTAATCAACAGCTTCTATAAGTTGAGCATCCACAGGATATCCCTTATTGATTGCTGCATTTGTATCTCTATCATGCTGTGTTCCACATATTGGACATATCCACTTTCTTGCTGATAGTTCTTTAACTTTCTTATTCTTGTATCCTCTGTTTGACTGCTTGCATACCATCCATCAATCTTGCTAAGTTCCTTGTTTTGTTTTTCTAACTTATATGCTAGAAAGTTGACAAACATTCCCCAATCATTATCTGCAACGCTTTCCCCAAAACTTAGTGATTGACTCATTACTTTCATATTTAAGATCTTCAATACATACAACATCATATTCATTAGCTATCTGATTTGATAATTTATGTAGAAAGTCCTTCTTTGATTGGTAACCTTCTGATGAATCTTCACTAATCTTTTTCTTTGTTTTTGATAATGACTGCTGCCCTTTAATTGTCAATTATTTGATTTAACAATCTCTTTCAACTTGGAAAGCTTTCTTTGTTGTTTTATGAGCTTCTTTTCACTTTATCTGAAATACTTTTAATAGCTTGGCTGTTTGCCATTGCTGTCAACATATAGCTCACTCATCGAATAATCCAAACCTATTTTTTTTAATACCTTTAGATTTAACATTGACTAGTTCCTCATATGCCAAGCATATAGAAACATAATATTCATCACTAGGTGTTCTTGATACTGTAACACTCTTGATTTGATATCCATCAGATATCTCCAAACTTTGGTAGATGAATATGATGTTCACTTATGCAAATATTATTGTTCACCATATTTGTTGTATAGCTTGCTCGACTTCTATGCTTTGACTTAAATCTTTGACTCCCTGATTTCTCATTTCTGAAGTCATTGATAAATGCCTTTTCAAGATTTTTTTGTGCATTGGCTAATGCAAGTAAAGAACTTCCTTTAGCTATACATAATCTTTCTTGTAATGCGCAAGAGCCATGCCAATAAGAGTATGATGTTCTCTATAATATTCATTCTTTTCTTCTAACATCTTATTATATACAAAACGAACACACCCTAAAATCTTGGATAAAAGAATGCATTCTTTCTTATTGGGATATATTCTATACTTATAGGCAATATTCTTCACGAATAATTACCCTGGTTTTCAATATAATTTTTCTATAATATCAAGTGTAGACCCACCTGTTGTCATGAGACAAAAAGAACGACTCCAAAAATATTCTTTCCATAACTAATTCTCTATTTATGGAAATTCTATTTTAGAGTGTGATTTGAAAAGGACATGAACATGATCACTATTGTGATTCCACTCCTCAAATGTAACATGATAATTTGCACCAATATAAGAAAAAATTTCTTTAAGTCTATCTGAGACATTGTTATCAATAACTTTTCTTCTGTATTTAACCACAAATACAAGATGATAATGAAGCGAAAGCACTGAATGATTATTTGTTTCTAATTGTACTCTCATATTTTTCACAATCCTTTCTGCCACTGAACATATTACAATATGCTTAGTTGCAAAAGACAAATGCAATGATAATCTATCTACAAATTCATCTCATCACTTATTGAACTGAGAGAATTCTTTGCAACATTTGTTAAAATTAAAGCTGCATTCTACTCAATTTTACACATCAGCAATTATGATTCATCTTTCTTAAATTTAGCTGTACTATAAGTAACAACAAGTAAGCTCACCATCATAATAATTCCATCTATTCTAATAACCCAATCTGTCAAAGGACTCATAAACCAGTGAACACACATTATAATTAAAGTTATAATCAAAACAATTATACTCATCAATTGTATCTTTTTCAAAATATCAGCTCCTTTTATGCATAACTTTATTATATAATGCTTCAATATAATAAACAACGAAATCAAACTTTAAAAAAAATAAAACTCTATATACAATTCATTATATAGAGTTCCCATCATTTATTTTTTTATATCTTCTTAAAAAAGAATAGACTGCACCAATCATACCTGCATCATTTTTTAACTGACAAGTTAAAATATGAGGCATTTCTACTAAACTTAAAACGTGATAATCTTTACAAATATTTTGATATTCTTCCTCGATAGCTTCCATAACTTCTTGATTTTCACTAATTCCTCCACCAACAATAATCACTTCAGGAGCAATCATGACTGCAATGTTTACAAATAATACTGCCACAGCATGATAAAAATGAGATAAACACAGTTTTGCAACTTCATCACCTTGTTGGCTTCGTTCAATGATCACTCTTGCATCTAAAACTCTTTCTTTAACACTATAGCTATACTCACGACATAGTCCGGCAACTGTCGCTGCATGATAAGAAAAAGAATGCTCATTATAATCACCTGGCTGCAAACTTGACAAAGCAACTCCAAATTCTCCTGCTAAGCCACCAAGTCCTCTCACCAATTGTCCATTCATATAAATGGCACCACCAACAGCTGTTCCTAAGGTTAAGCAGGCAAATGAATCTTCATCTTTTGCGGCGCCTATCCATTTTTCTGCCATAGCTGCTGACTTTGCATCATTTTCAACAATCACTGGTAAATGTAAAAAGGCTTCTAATTCTTGTTGCACATAACAGTTTAAAAAACAATGAATAGCACCACTAGTTTGTGCATATCCATCACTCCTAATAACACCCGGTGTACTTAATCCAACTCCTTCAATTTGATAAGGATGTCTTTTTATAAAATGATCAATTTGAGTAAAGAGTTCCAATTTTTCTTTTTTTGTTTCTTCATTTTCATTAACAATAACTTCTCCAAGTTCATTGATAATCCCCATTTTTATTCTTGTTCCACCAATATCAATACCTGCATAATATTTCATAAGTTTACTCCTTTATTTGAAATTGAAAGCTTTGAAATGGTTTTAAACAATCTATTAAAATCATTTCTTCTTCTAAAATATGACCAACAACATTAATTCTTGGATCATAAGGACGATCCATTAAAGAAATTTGTACCTCTGCTTTATATTGTCCATAATCTTCATTCAAAATCAAGATATCTCCACGATGAATATTGCTTTTTCCATGAGCAGGTAAATCTTGCTTATAATAACGCTCTCTATTTTTAGAAGAACGAATCACATATTCAGAAGCATCACCACGATAAATTTGATGATATTTCAATAACATTTCTTTTTCTAATTTAGTCACATCCTCAAATAATTTAATATGTAAAATATCTATTTGTGATTGATAAATCTCACTGACAGCTTTTAATTCTTCATCACTTGCATAAGCATTTCCAATAAACCAATCATCCACCATCCCTAACATTTTCATATGTCGTGCTTGAACATCTATTGGTAAATCTCGATGCATTTCTAAGGTACATAATCCCTCAGAAATAGGCCACGGTGAAACAGAGGCATGTTGCGATGTTAAAAAAGCTGCACTGGAAATATGATATTTTATAAATTTTTGACTACAGCGTTTAAAAGCTTCTAATGATAAACCAGTGTATCTTTGCGGATAGAAATTATGTGAACCAGTTAAAGCTTGACGATATGGATGATAAGAATGAATCAAATCAAGATAATTTGTTTCATTACTCATATTCACTTCAATATTGATATGATAAGGATTATGCGTCATCATAGCTTCTACTTTCCCATCATAACCACTATCTAATCTTATTGTTTTGACTCCTAATTGAGAAAAATAACTTAAATCATCTTCCTTCATTTTTAAATATTGAAAAACCATTGGATGAATATCAAGTGTAACTTCCATATTCAATTCATTAGCAAACGCAATACTTTCTTTTAAACGACGAATAGATTTCTTAGGATCATCCTTATCGATTTGTAACATACTCATAAAAACTCTTTGATACCCATATTTTTTAGCTTTTAAAAGATAATCCTGATCATCTTTTAAATTTGTTTTATCTGGATATAAGGCAATACCTAACATATAAAATTCCTCCTTTGTGTCTTTAGTTTAACAAAGTCTATGTTTTGTTTTTATCATATTTTTTATCTTTATATTAGATTCTTAAGATTTCAAGAAAAAAACTCTCCATTAAGAGAGTTACTTCTTTTTACCACCAACAGTTGAATATAATTGATGTGTTCCTTTTTTCAATGTTTTAATTCCTTCATACAATCCATTCATAGCATCTTTTACACCTGAATTTCCATCTTTAATTGCTTGTGCACCTTTTAATAAATCAGTTTTAATATCATCTAACTTTTGGACACCTTGACATAATGTATTCATTCCCATTAATAATGGTGTACTTGTTTGATCTAGTTGATTTAACCCAGTCATTAAAGCAAATGTTCCATCTTTTAATGGTGTCCCTGCTTGACTTAACTTTGAAGAACCATTGTAAAGTTCATGAATACCACTCGTTAATTTTTGAGCACCTTGATTTAAAGTTGTTGTACCATTTTTTAATTCTTGTGTTCCACTATATAAAGCTGCACTTCCTTGATAAGCTGTTTGAACACCATTCACATAAGTTGTCATTCCTACTTTTTGTTCTTGAATAACGCCAATCATACCATCAATACCTTGCCCCATCTTTTGAGCAGCTTGTGGTAAAGCTGACATACTTTGAATTCCTTGATCAAGCACTCCATATTTTTCATTTAAAGAAGTCATTCCTTGTGATACCCCTGATGATAATGTTTGCATTCCTTCAATCGAAGTTGTTGCCCCATCTAATACTGTATTTGTTGCACTATAGACACCAAGTAAACCTAAAATAATCTCAGTCTTTTGATCTTCATTTAATGCTCCTAATAATAACTTCACTAGTGTTGGATTTTTCTCCATCATACTTACATATTTATTTAAAGATTCATTTGAATATGCCTTTTCTTTTAATCCATGAATTGTTGTTTTTAAAGTTTCTACACCTTGATCAACTGCTGTGGCTCCATCAGATAATTTTGATAAAGTTGTCAAAATAGCAGATGAACCATCAGTTAATTGTTTGACTTGATTTTCACTTGGTACAAGTGAAAGTCCACCTTTTAACTGAGTCAATCCTTCTACCATCATATCTGGTGCTGCTAATAATGCATCAGAATTATCATTTAAGACTTTCATACCTTGATATAAAGTTTTTGTTCCATCATTCAATTTTGTTGTCCCTTCAGATAATCCAGTTGTTCCTTGTGATAAAACACCAGCACCTTGATCTAATGCTGTAATTCCATTATGCATACCCTCAACTGCTCCGGTATAACCATATACACCATTATACAAACCATCTGCCCCTTTTTTTAATAAAGAAACTGCTCCAGTATATTTTTCCATTCCTTCATTTAACTTATTTGCCCCTAGACCTAATGCACTGACTCCTTGAGTATATTGACTCAAACCTGTATACAATCCATGACTTCCATCTTTTAATGATGTTGTTCCAGCGACAATTTTTTGTGCCCCATCTTGAAGTGCTCCGGCACCACTATTTAATTGATGTGCCCCATCTTGAAGTGTACCTAAAATCATCCCACCTCCAGAAAGACATCCAACAACCAATATAGCTGCTGTTGCTCCTCCTATCATTATTTTCTTTTTCTTACTCAATCCCATGTTTTTGTCCCCTTTCTTTTTGTAAGTGTTTACATTGTTTTCTCAACGCATTTAGTATATAATAATGATTATCTTATTTGTATTGATATTTTACTGTCTATATCAAAATTTTACTATAATTTAAGGAGTATTTATGAAAACACTGATTTCTATTATTGATGAGTTATATAATACATTACATATACCTTGTGTCATCTTTGACAAAGATTTACAACTTATTCATCCTAAAATAACAATTATTGATATGAAACAATTTCTACATGATGTTTTCCTCATGACATATCATCAAGTTCATATTTTGGTTTATGATCATAGTATTGCTTATGCAAGAATGCAAGTCACTTATGAAAAACAAGACTATATGATTGTTTGTGCTTGTATATTAAACGATTTACAAAACCCTCATCAAAATCTTCCTGAAAGCTGGATAAAGATTGTACCTGAATCAATGATTCGTTCACATATTGCATCCCTTCATTTTATGGCTTTTCAAAATTTTGTGAAAATGTTATATGAAATGACAACTCATGAATATTTACCATTACAATCTATTCATGTGGATTATATTCAATCTAAACAAGTAAAGAAAAAAGACGATATTTTGACACATCGTCGAATGACTCAGGAAACACCTGATTATTATCATTTTGAACAATCTCTATTAAAAGCTTATCAAGATGGACATTTTTACAAAGTGAAAGCATTACTTAATCAAATAAATATCAAGGATACACAACTTCTGACACAAAATATTTTACAAGATTTAATCTATAAAGTTGTTAGTTTTATTACTCTGATTACTCGTATTAATATTCAAGAAGGTGTTTCAAGTGAATTAGCTTTTTCTTTGTCAGATGCTACTTTAAATAAACTTTCTTATATCACCAATATTCAAGAATTAATTACTTTATTTCAACAGTCCATCTATGATTTTTATCATCAATTAAATGAAACTAAAAAAGATCATTATTCTTTACATGTCTATAAATGTATTCATTATATAGATACTCATCTTTATGATAAGATTTCATTATCACATTTGGTTGAACATACAGGGTTATCTGAAAGTTATCTTTCTGCAGCTTTTAAAAAAGAAGTTGGGGAAACAATGACTCATTATATTCAAAGAAAAAAGGCAGACGAAGCTGCCCGTTTATTGTTATTTACGAATAAGAGTCATATTGAAATCAGTTGTCTATTAAATTATAGTTCACAAAGTAATTTTATCCAAATCTTTAAAAAATATAAACACATGACTCCTAAACAATATCAACAATCTCATTTAAAAGATCATTAATCTAAAACCTCTAATATTGCATCCCTAATTGCTAAATAACCTTGCATATTAGGATGTAATCCATCAAAAGTGTATTCTTTCTTTAACTCTTTGTTTTTATCCATTAAATAGGAATTCACATTTAAAAAAGTAATCTTTTCTTCTTTGGCTAAAGATTCTAACATTTCATTTAATTCATCAATTGTTTGATTATCTCTATCTCTTAATTGAAACTTATCAAATAAAGATTCACGATCAGTTTTATTGATAGGATAAACAGCTTGTAAAATGATATGTGTCTTAGTACTTTGTTGTTTGGTTAAAGTTATCATTTGTTTAATATTGTTGACAATCTGTTGATTATCTACTTTTGCAGCAATATCATTAATCCCCATTAACATAACTAAATTTTTAGGTTTCATCACAAGAACAGTCTTTTCGATTCGTTTAAGCATTGAATCGGTTGTTTCTGCACTAATTCCTCGATTGATAATAGGTACTCCTGTTTTTCTTGTATATGTTGCATATAAATCTTCAACAGGACATAATTCAGTAATAGAATCACCAAAGAACACTGTTGTTTCTTTTAAAGAATCTTGAGACAATTGTTCATAGTTTTGGGTTTTATGAAGTATCTCATTTTCTCCCATTTTTCCCACTTGATTAAAAACAAAAAGAATAAGAAATATTGTTATTAGGATTGGAACGAAAGCACAAATCATACCAACCCATAATGTTTTATGTTTTTTCATGTAAAAAATCTCCTTTCATTATTATTCTAAAGGAGATTGCTTTTTTATTATATCGTATTTTTTATATAAATATCATGATTTTAAGCTAATCAAATGATATATCTTCTTCATTTTTGATAAGTACTTTTAAATCATCTTTTTCATATTGATGATGACCAGCTTTAGATTTTTTATATTTCCAACAAAGAATTGCCTCTTGTAATGTCTTTCCTTGATTATCATTAAAAAAATCACGGATATAAGTATTGTATTCAAACTGTTTATCAATAGTCGTTTTCTTTGTTTTCTTTTCTTCTTGAATCTGATAATAGGCATTAATCGCATCTTGATATGTTTTCCCTGCATTTGCTTTTAACCATTTTTGAAAAGGGACTTGAAATGAAAATGATTTTCCAATCTTTTCTTTAAAGAAAGCCCGATGCTTTTCACTACATTTAAAATTTTCTTCAATCAAACTTTCTTCACAGATCTTCTCTACAACAATCGTTTTGTTTACAGGCTTTGAAGAAGATAAAATTTCACCAGTATCAAGAAAATAAGCAATTCGCTTTGTGATGTCAACTTTGTTTCCTAAAGTTGGTAAACCATTTTGTTTACAGAAATCAACTAATTCCTCTTTTAAATAATAGTAATTAAGAAATGTTTGACTGTCTAATGACTTATCAAGTTGTGGACGTTGTTGATTATCGTCTATCATCATTAAGATTCTCCCATCTTTGATTGACGTGAAATCAAACGTTCTCTACCCTTTGCTTCAACAACATTCTCTAATTCCTTTTTCACATCTCTAGCAATCCAAACTTGTGTTTTATTTTGCGTTCGTAACATTTCATCCACCATCAATAAAACCTTTTCATTATATTCAAAATCCTTTTTACCAATTTCTCTTAATGCATATGATACAGCTTTTTTAACATGTTCATGATCACAATCCAGATGAGTTTGAATGAGATATAAATATTGGTCTAATGTATCGTGAGTAATAGTTTTATTTTTAATCACTGCACTTCCAATCAAAACAAACGCTGCCCGTTTTTTATATACATGATTTAAATCAATCCACTGTTCAATAAAATCATCATAATCTTTTCTTTTCATAATCATTTGTTTACATATAAAATTACATAAATCCCAAGAAATAACATCATTCATTAATTGATCAATATCTTGAAAAGATAACTTTTTCACTTCAAATACCAAAACAGCTAATAATTTTGCATCATGATAACCACTATTCCATAATTCATAAGCTATTTCATTTGATTTTCCAATCTCTTTAGCTATTGTTCTTAATTGTGATGTAGGAACACCTATACTATTTTCTTCAGGGACTCCCATTTTTATAACATTTGCTTTATATTTTTCTGATGATTCTTGTTTTAATTTTTCTATAATATCTTGACTTGTCATAATTTTTCTCCTTGATTACATTTATCTTATCATAAACCATTTTCTTTTTATACTCCAATCAATAAAAGTATCATCTTAACCCCTATTAGTTTCAATGATACTTCTTTATTTTAAAAGAGATAAAAGCATAATTTATTTATTATCAGCCCTCTGTACTTATAAAATTGAATGATTGCAAGACAAAAACATTTTCCTTATAAAAAATGTCTTTGTCTTTTTATACCAATAAAAATAATAATGATAAGTTCTATAATATGTTTTAAATAATATTCTTTAGTCATTCCCAAAATTGGTTCATTTATATGAAATACATTAAGATAAGAAATAAATGGTAATAATGATATAAATACAAAACAATACAGTAAAATAATTCCTAAAGCAACGATTGGTGAAACAAAGCAATAACTCAAACAATAAAATAATGAGGATAAAAAGAATAAGATAAAATTAAGATTCAAGAGTTCACTTAAAACCAAGGAGAAATCAAAATATATAAATGAAAGAACATAAAATGGGATTAAAATTATTTGAAAAAAGCATAAAATATAAATAATCAGTATAAATTTATTTTTCATATTCATAACATGAATTGCTTCCATAGATTCATTATCTAAAAAGTTTCTAAAAAACAAATATAAATAATAAATCATAAGCAAAGGAAAAGTCTTTTGAAAATATTGAAAATAAATAAAGGGATCACCTCCAGTTAAAATGATATTTTCAGCTTGATTCATCATAAATGGAAAAAAGATCAGCAAAACAAAGAGAACAGGTATCAAATATATTATTTTTCTATGTTTTATGTCAAATATAATTAATTCTAAATCATACTTCATGGAAAGGTCCTTTAACTAAATACATATATCCATCCTCTATCTCAGGTTCTCTTTTCCATGATTCATTTAAAATATCATCACATAAAATACGATAGTTTTTTTGTTTTTCACCAGAAATCTTAACCAAATAATGAGGAAAAGAAATACTATGATAATCTTTTTCAGATAATTCATAAACATGATTTCTAGCATGATTTAAGATATCTTCTGGTGTTCCTGTATAAATGATTTTTCCTTTTTTCAAAACAATTAAGATATCACATGTTGATTCAACATCTTCAACAATATGTGTAGATATAACGATAGGGAAAGGAAAATCTTTGGCTGATAAAATACGTTTAAAACGCAATCTTTCTTCAACATCTAAACCAGCACTTGGTTCATCTAAAAGAATGATATCAGGATTTCCTAGAAATGTTTGAGCAATCCCTAAACGTCTGACCATTCCTCCAGAAAGTTCTTTACAATGTCTGTTTATCATATCTTCTAAATTGACACTTTCTAAAACTTCTTGAATAGACTCTTTTCTTTGTAATTGAGGAATTTTCTTTAAAATACAATAATACTCTAATTGTTCATAAACACTTAATTCTTTAAAAACACCAAACTTTTGAGGTAAATAACCAATAGATGCCTCTTGTATAGATTTATCTTGAAAAACAATAGAACCATGATCTGCTTTCAATAAACCAGAAATAATTCTAAGTAATGTTGTCTTTCCACTTCCATTAGGACCTAATAAACCATAGACTTTGTTTTCCAAAGTCATATTTACATCATCTAAAGCAACATTCTTCTTATAACTTTTCTTAATATTTTGAATTGTAATCATAGACTCTCCATCCTTTCTAAGAACTTTTCATCATCAGCAGGTGTATCATCAAACATATATTCATATAACTCATGTAAAAAACGTTTTGTTCCTAACTTGTCAACAATTGCATTGATTTTCTTTATTTGGTCAATATTATTATCTCCATTACTTATGCTATTGATAAGATTTTGATAATATTTTTCTAGATTATCTTGAACAGGACACCATTTCATAGCATAAGTTAGTAATGTTTTTTTAGGTGATGATTCAACAATTCCACAAAGTATAGAAGATCTAATATTCATATAGCTGCTTATAATATAATCATCAAAAATCGCTGTTTCTCCAATGTTTGTATTTCTAGAAATATCTCCAGTCACATTAATAATTTTTTTAGCTCGATATTTTTCCATAGATACATCAAAAATCTTTTCAATCTTTTCTAATTCTTCTAAGTAATTATCTTCAATATCTTTTAGATATTGTTTTTTAGATTGTAAAGTTCCATTTAATGGTAAATAACTTATTATATTATGATAATCAGCAGACTCAATATATCCATCAAATAAACTGATACTATCACTTGTTCCTTGATAAACATGTTCACTTTTCTTAGTTAAATTTGTTATATAGTCTTTATCAGTATGAAGTGTTATTTTTGCATTATCAATGTGATTTAAAGTATTATATCCAAATTCCGTTGTATCATATCCATCAAGTTGTTTAATCTCATATGTTATAAAAATCTGTTTTTCACCACACATTGGATACCAAGAAAAATATCCTGGTAACATAGTTGCTTGAGCATTTGAATAGAAAATAGGATGATACCCTTTATACTCTATATTCAAATCAATTTGAGAAATAGGTTGATCAAATTGTATATAAATATAATCACCTTTTCTTTGATAAGTCATATTCTCATCACTTTTTAATTCTTTTAAATTATATTTTTGATAAAGTGTTAGAATAAAATCTTTTCTAGGAATTGAACTTTCTAAATGAAGTTTTCCTTCAACACCAAGCATTCGCTTTGTACTCACTGTTAAATCATATTCAGATATCTTATAATTGACTTTCTCATCTTTTACCTCTGTAAGATTTCTATCTTTACGTATATCATAGAAATAACCATCCCAGGCATCATTGATTCGATATTTTGATTCTGGCAAATATATCATAAAGCAACTTCCCACAGTCAAAACAAGCAGAATCTTATATCCGCATTTATATATATTTGATTGATTTAGTGGACGCCAATTCATTTTAATAAAATAAAGACTTAATAATAAAATTCCCCACATTATAAATATCCATAAACGACTCAGTTCACATTGATATCCATACATAACATCAGTGCCCCATTCACCATTTTGATAAAACAATTCAAATGGTAAATGGATAAATTGATAAATCTTATCAGTAGGAAACGATGGTTTGAGCGGCCAAGATATTTCAGAAAATGAACTTGTCATAAAGATAAAGATAATCAACATAACAATGTGCATAACATGATTTTTAAACAATGATAAAATAAAAACAATAGATAAACAAATCACTTGTGGAATCAATAAATTATAAAGATAAGGCTGAAGAAAATGTGTCAAAAAATAAGTATTATGCCAATCATGAATAATAAGTACACAAGCCATAATTAAGTTAATGATTATAATCATTATCAAAAGAATAACATAAATATTCTTTTGATAACTATAATTCATTTTATCTAAAGAATTTATACTTTCATCTTGTTGACTATTACTTGCACCTGTCAACAAAAGATAAGAAGTTACCATTAAAATGGCACAAAATATATAATTTACTCTACTACTGAATCCTAAAACATCAAAGCTTGCCATTCCTAAAAAAATCAAATATCCAAAATAAATCATGAAAATAGATACCCCAAACAAAAGCACACCATAAATTTTTGGAAAGCTTTTCATCAAACGTAAATGAACTTTTAATTTCTCCATAAATTTTCCACTCCCATCTTTTAAATCTCTTTACTATTATTCCTTGCTAGGTTTTATGGTTCCACTTCCAGCAACAAGTTCTTTTGCTTTTGGTGTTAAAACAAGTCGATAAATCGATGTATATTTTTGTGAATCACTAAATGTTGTGGTCTTTTCCCATGATATTGTTACAACTGCTTCTTTCGGATTAGGAAAAATCGCACCCTTTCAAGAAGTCCAAGTAGCAGCTTCCATTAACGCTGAAGATGAAGCATCATTTTTAGCAATGTAATCATATCCTATCCAATCAGTTACTGCATCAGTAGACGAACTTTTATACAAAGTTGTACTCCTTAATCTTCCATAAGCAAAAACAGCAACCATTGAAAAAGTAGTCATAAGATAACTATACAAATAATTTTCTTTTCATTCTTTCACCAATCCATATTATCATAGATAATATTTCATTCATATTGTTAATTCAAATGATATAAAGAACTTTAATATTTATGAGTAATTGCCCTTATTGACATTTGACTCACTAAAGTGAATAAAACAATTAGAATAACTGTAGAACATACCCATAAACCCGATATAAGAATCCAGTTCGTTATAAAGCCACTCCATCTTATATAAATAACAAGTGCAATAACCGAAACAACAAACCAAATTGTATCTAAATAAATATAATCAATTGTATAATATCTTTTGATTTTATTTTTTAATCCATTGTGTTTTAAAATAACAATCTCTTGCTTTCTTATACGAATGTAATAATAACAAAGTAACGAAACTGCTAAGATCAGAATTGAATCAATAAAGAGAGTCGTATAATGAATAGAATGACCAGATTCAACAACTTGATATGTGTTCAAATTTTGATACCTTACTCTATAAAGTTCATTCATTCCTTCTATCTTTAATTTGATATCTTCCTTATTATCCTGCTCACACAAAATTAAATAAGTCATAGGATGATCATATATATGCTTTGTCTGATTCATTGCATTATTTTTAAGTAAACTTTGCACTTCTTTAACAGGCATATAAATTCTTAAAAAATTACTAGAATCTATAGCCGTTCCATCAATCCCGTTATATACATTATCAGGTAAAACTCCATCTACACTTATTTCAATATCTGATGCTTTGTGTAGGCATCCTATTTCCTTTACTTCTTCATTCATTTCTGTATACATTGTTTTTGTTTCAAAATATTGATAAGGAAATTCAAAATTCAATGATAACTTTAATCCTTTGTCTATATCTTCATTAATAAAATCTGCAAAATTTTCATCAATATAAGTCCCTTGAATATCTTTTCCATTTAATTGTATATGCTGTAGAGGATCATATGAAAATATAGCAATCTTGGCATACCAATCCTTATTATAATATTTTGACATTTTTTCCCAATAATATGAGATTTCTTTCTTTGTACCAGATGAATTTTCAACAGTCATCGCTTTAATTTCTCCATCCCGCCAATCAGCAACAACATAATATGGTGTCACAGATTTAATACCTTCTACATCTTGAATATTTCTAATATCTTCATTATCAATAAAATCATATTCCTCCATATCTAACCATCTAGCATCAGGAACTTTATAAAAAATCAAACCATTTGTTTCATTAATATGAGTAGAAGTATTCACATCTAAATTTAAAAACACATTAACACTTACCCCAAATGATACCATTACAATTGTAATAACACCTATTATAAATATAATAGAAAACATAATTTTAAGCTTTAAATTTTTATATCTATAGTAATTTAATTTTTGAGGTTTATGATTCTGTTCTTCTAATAATGACTCTTTTACAACTGTTTCTTTTTCTTTTATAATTTGATAATCTCTGATTGTATATATCTGGTCTGCTTGACTTATTAAATAATCATCATGTGATGTACAAACAACCAATATCTTTTGTGATAATTTTTTGAGCAAATCAATTAATATTTTCTTATTATCATTATCTAACGAAGATGTTGGTTCATCTAACAATAAGATATCTTTATGCATCATAAGTGCTAAAGCAATTAAAAACCTTTTACGTTGCCCTGTAGATAGATAAGAAGGAGATTTTTTCACCTCAATATTTTCTAAATTGACTTCTTTTAAATAGTATAGAACATCTTCTTTTGATAGTGTTATTCCATGTAATTGTGCATAGAAATAAAAGTGTTGATAAATATTCATATTAGGGAAAAATTGTCCTTCTTGATCAATATAACTTATATGATTAAATAGAAAATCTTCCTGAGAATGAATTTCATTTCCATTATAAAGTATTTCACCAGAATCTAGCTTTAAATCAAAGATAAGTAATTTTAAAAGTGTTGTTTTTCCACTACCACTTTTTCCTCGAATACATGCGAAGGATGTACTTGGTAACTCCATTGTTGTATTTTTAAAAATAGGTTTTTGATAACAAAAATGAATGTCTTTTAAAGTTAACATTTCCATCCCTCTTTCAATAATAAAGTTAAATGAATCTTGAATATATACATTTCTAACAGTATGAACTTGATAAGCTCCATGTAGGTGTCCTATAGAAAAATATGTAACATAATTCATTTTTATTAAAATATAATTTCATGAAATTGATTCACTACTTCCATCAACAATGCCTCAATCATGTATTATCCATCCCTCGTGATTCTACAGATTGATTTGTTTTATTATCTAATGCTTTTACTGAACAAAAATTTTAAATACTTATACTGAAACAATGCGTTATTGAAATAATTGTTTTTAAAAATTATCTTATAGACTTTTCTAAAAATTAAGTTAATGTTTCTTCTAATTTAATTATATGGGAAAAGTTCGCTTATTTCAATCATTTGGCAAAATTGCAGTCTTTTTGGCAAAATTAAAATAGACTTCTTAGAAACAATATACTTTAACATATTTTTTCTATATAATTAATATAAGTAGGTGATAATATGAATAAAATACTCATTGTCGATGATAATCAAGAAAATATTGATGATATCAAAAATATTATTGATGTCTATTTTAAAGAAAAAGATTTTAATTATCATATTGATTGTTTAAAAAATCCCACTGATTTTGATCATAACCATCAATATGATATTATCTTCCTAGATATTGATATGCCTCAGCAATCTGGATTTGATTTAGCAAAATCCATTCCTTTGAATACATTTATAGTTTTTGTTTCTCATCGAGAAGATCTTGCCTATCTAGCTTGTGAACATCATCCTTTTTCATTTGTAAGAAAACATCATTTAAAAGATGATATGATAAAAACATTAGACAGACTCTATTCAAAATTAAACCAAACATTATCTATAACCTATCAAAATGAAAATATCTGTATTCCTTATCATGATATTCTTTATATTGAAAGCATTGGACACTATATTTATATTCATACTCAAACAAATATATATAAAATACGTGTTCGCCTCAGTGATTTATTAACTCAACTCAATAATAATTTTTGTCTTGTACACCAATCTTATATTATTAATTTCTCTTATATCATTTCTGTTCAAGATTTGAATATATTACTGACTAACAATGAAATAATACCAATAAGTCAAAGAAGATATAAAGATTTTCAATCTTCTTATCAACAATATAAGTTAAGGAGTATCTAATTATGAGTATATTTGATTTAAACATTAATCTCATTGAAGGTTTATTATATTCAATATTTATTGCAAAAATATTTCGTACGCAATTTAAAAATTCTTACAAAATAATTTTGATTTTCACTTTTTTATTATGTTTAAATATCTCTCTGTATAATTATTTTTCTTTAAGCGAAATTTATTATACATTGTCTATGCAAGTTATTCTTTTTCTCATGAGTGAGATATTAAATCCTCAACAAAATATTTCCAATCTCTTTATCAGTATGCTTGTTGACACGTTTTCTCTTTTTTCAAATACACTTACAATAATGATGAATCAAGTATTTTTTAATAATTCATTATCCTATGTCATACTTGTTATTGTTTCAAAAATAATCTTCCTTTTGTTTGTTTTATTTATTCCACAATATTTAAATAAGTTTATTCAAAGTCAGAATATAAAGAATCGTTCTTTTCATATAGCTTTACTTTCTTTGCTTATTCTCTATACTCTAATATTTGATTCCTTATTTTATGAAGATACAATGAATATAAAACTATATATCATGATTCTCTGTATTATCATTTTAACAATCTCTATATATAAAGCTATTCAATATATCAATACTGTTCATAATCAACAACTAGAAAATCAGATGATCATTCAGGAATTAAAACTTAATAATAAAAATTATCTCCAAGTAGAACATTCTTTGAAAGTCTTATCAAAATCTCAACACGATAATCTTTACATTCTAGAACATATAAAAAAATTAAATCAGAATCAAAATACTTTGATTGATAATTTTATAGATGAACAGATTAATCTGCTAAATAAAAAAACAAATCCAATAATGACTGGAAATACAACATTAGATTATATTCTTTATCAATATAGTGCACAGATTGAACAATATCATATTCATTTAAGTTATACAAAAGACACTTATCAATGTCCTTTACCTAAAAATATTTACTATACTGTTCTTAATAAGATGATGGATATTGTGATAGATGCCTGTCAAGATAACGAATCATCTTTATTATCAATTCAACATGGTTTTATGGATCAACAATTTTATATAAAAATGACTTTTCCTTTGACTGATCATATTCATCAGGAAGATATTCATTTAATAGATTTACAATTAAGGGAATATCCTCATATATTAATTAACGAAAGAGATGTTAATGTTTATATTTTAGGTTTTATGTTGAAAAAGGAGCTCGATTGAGCTCCTTATTTATATTCTATAATAGGTGATGTTTTGATTTGAACATCTTCATTTGCATGATATTTTGTGACTGTATGATTTTTTGGATCAACAAGAACAAGCATTGTTATATCGTTAATACCATCTGCTTCAAATTTTTGCTTATCATAAGAAATCAATAAATCACCAGGTTTCACTTCATCCCCAACTTTAACAAAGACTTCAAATCCTTCCCCTTCAAGATTCACAGTATCTAAACCAACATGAATCAGAACTTCTATTCCATCTTCATTTTCGATTCCTACTGCATGTTTTGTATTGTCCATGACCATTGTCACCTTACCAATACATGGTGAATAGATTTGTCCAACATTAGGTTGAATGGCTATTCCATCTCCCATCATCTTGGTAGCGAAAACTTCATCAGGTACATCTTCAATAGCGACAGTTTTTCCATTTGCCATTGCATAAAATGCTTTATTTTTTTTCTTAAAGAATCCCATATTATTTTAATTCAGGCCAGAAGTCTTTATTAGCTTCAATTAATTCATCTAAGATTTGTTTTGCAACTTTGGCACTTGGTACTGTTTTTGACATAGTGATAGCTTGCCATAATTTTTGATAGCTTCCTTCAATCCAAGCTTCTACAGTTAATTTTTCAACTGAAACTTGTTGTTCCATTAAACCTTTTTGGAATTGAGGAATAGCTCCTTGAACAATTCTTTCATATCCATTAGAACCTACGATACATGGAATTTCAACCATTGCAGTTCTATCAAAGTTTTCAATAGCTCCTTCATTAGGAACAATTAATAACATTCTTTCTTTTGTATTTTTAGCAATTGCACAAGCTAAGTCAACGATATATTCAGCATGAGCATCTGCTTCAAATCCACAATCAACTGCTGTTCCTTTTTCAATAATATCTCTACATGCTCCAAAAACAATTTTTTCTCTATGATCCATAACTTCGTTAGCACGTGTATAATCTTTACGAGAATGTTCTACGACGTAGTCAGGGAATAAATAATATTTTAAATAAGTATTTGGAATTGTATCTGGATCTAAAGCATAAACGTCTTTTGCTTTAGCAAATGTTTCAATCCAGCTTTGTTCAACGTGTTGGTTTGTATTAGATAAAGCATCAGCATAACCATTAGCAGCCATATGTTCTTTAATAGCTGGCATTAAATCATTACCTTGTTTATCTTCAATTTTATGCCACCAACCAAAGTGGTTTAATCCATAATATCCTACTGACATTTCTTTACGAGAACTTAATCCAACCATGTTAGCCATTTTTTCTTCAAGATCAATTGGCATATCACAAATATTTAAGATTTTTGAATTTGGTCTTAAACGTCTTGTTGCTTCAGCAACAATAGCAGCTGGATTTGAATAGTTTAACATCCAAGCATTTGGAGAATATTTTTCCATATAATCTAAGATTTCGATAACTCCACCAATAGATCTCATACCATAAGCAATACCTCCTGGCCCACATGTTTCTTGACCAACTACATTGTATTTCAATGGAATCTTTTCATCTTTTTCACGCATTGCATATAAACCAACTCTAATATGACACATTACGAAATCAACATCAGTAAATGCTGTTTCTGGATCAGTTGTATAACCAAATTCAATTTCTGGTGCTCTTTCTTTTAATAAGATTTCACATGCTTTTGCGACTGTTTCTTGACGTTCAGCATTGTTATCATAGAATTTAATTTTTCTAATTGGGAAACGATCTTGATGATCTAATAATAATAAGACGATACCTGGAGTAAATGTACTACCTCCACCTGCAACTGTAACTGAATATTTTTTTTCCATTTTTCTTTCTCTCCTTTTTTTTACATTAATCTTATTGTTGCAAATAAGCTGATACAGCTTACCAACATGACAAGCATACTTCCTCCACCATTATAGAAGAATTGCTTGATTGTTGATGTTTTGATTGTTGGGAAAACTTGAATGTTGTAGTAGTTGATAGCTCGATAGAATACAAATAACAACATCATGAAGTAAAATAAGTTTAAAGTTAAAGCTTCAGCAACTAAAAGTAATCCCATATTAATAACTGCAAATTGTGTATTTCCTTTTGTTAAGTTCTTTTGAATTAATTGAACAAGGTAAGCAATATAAGGATTTAACATTGCAATGAGAAATACAATTGTCATACTTGGATCTTTCACTAAGACTTCTTGAAACGTTATTGAATTCAACATCGCTTTTAATGAAACATATAAATAACAAATTAAAGGAGTAATTGCTAAGAACACTTTTGTAATCATAAAATAACGATTCAATTTTTTGAGTTGTTTATCTTCTTTCTTTCGAGCCATTTTTTCTACCTACTTTCTTTATAATAAAGCTTCAAAATCTTCTCTAACACTTGGAACTTTTAATCCAACGATAACTTGGATATTTGTTTTTGTTGCTTTGATACCATGTGTACCAATTGATTTAAAATATGCATCTGATTTAACTAGAGTCTCATCTTTAACGTTAACACGTAAACGTGTTGCACAGTTTGTGACATCTACAATATTATCTTTTCCACCTAAGGCTTCTAAGATTTTTTCTGCTAAGCTTCCAGCACTTGTTGCTGCTGCTTGTTTTTCTTTGAAATCTGCTTTTGTATGGAAAGTGATTTCTTCTTCATCATCTTCACGACCTGGTGTCTTGAAGTCAAATTTAAGAATTAAGAATCTAAAGACAACGAAATAAATTCCTGTAAAGATTAATCCTACTGCTAATAATGTTAAATATGTTGGCCAGTGACTAGCCATTAATGGAATGTAGTTTAATGCTGACATTTCGATTAAACCACCTGATAAGACACCAACAACTCCACATAAGTAAGCGACTGTTGCAAGTGTTGCAGCTAAAACTGCATGAACAACGAATAATACTGGTGCGATAAATAAGAATGTAAATTCAATTGGTTCAGTAATACCACAAACAATTGCTGTTAAAGTAATTGGAATTAATAAACCTGCGATTTCTTTTTTCTTGCTATCTTTAGCTGTAAAGTAGAATGCTAAAGCGATACCTGGACAACCAAAGACTTTAGATAAACCTGTAAGTGTTGGCCAAGCGTAAGGTGCCATTGTTTTTAATGATTCACTGCTTGCAGCAAGTTGTGGTAAAGCATTTGCCCATGCTGAATAAACACCACCATTAATAACAGCTGAATCATAGAAGAATGGGAAATATAATAAGTGATGTAATCCAAATGGAATTAAGATACGTTCCATGAAGATAAAGATCCATACACCCATAGCTCCCGCATTAGAAATAAATCCTTGGAAAGCTCTCATACCACTTTGAACCATTGGCCATAACCAAGCTGATAAGAAAGCCACTGGAATTAAAGCGAAGAATCCCACAATAACAACGAATGATGAACCACTGAATGTTCCTAACCATTCTGGTAATTCAGTATCAAAATAACGATTGTGTAGGAAGATAACGATTCCTGAAATCATTAATGCTCCAATCATCCCCATATCTAATGTTTTGATACTAGCGATCATTGTTAGACCACTCACTCCTCCAACTTCAGCTGCGAAGTCAACTCCAAAGTTACCTCCCCATTGTGCTAAAATTGTGTTTAAGAAGTATTGGAATGTTAAGTAAAGAACTAACGCTTCCATACAACATCTGGCTTGTTGCTTTTTCGCTAAGCCAATAGGTAAACCAACAACGAATAATAATGGTAATTGATTAAAGACTGTCCAGCCACCTTGTAGGATGACATTCCAACATTGATACCAAAGACCATCAGGACTTGCAAGCCCACCCATGATTGCTTCAGTTGTAAACAATGTTCCAATTCCAATTGTAATCCCTGCGAATGCAAAGAGTAGAACTGGTGTAAACATTGCCCCACCGAATCTTTGAATTTTTTGCATCATAACTCTTTTTTTCCTCCCTTTTCTTGTCTGCACGTTTATAGTAAACCCTTTCAAAAACGTTTTCAATACTTCCACCCGACTTAGGGACAAGGGTGATTCTTCAATGATTTATCACATTTACCGTGATTTTTCACAATCAAAAAAGCATTGAATTTATCAACACTTTTTTAAATTCCTTAAAAGGACAATATTTTAAAAAGATAAATAAAAATATAAACCAAAAATTTTTCACACCATATTTTCTCACTTTTCCATCAAAACATCTTTTCCTAAAATTTCACATATTTACCAAAAAAACGATTGACAGTAATCGCTTTCAATGATAATATATTGCCTGTAAAAGTTGAAAGATAGTGTGTAACTGGTAATGCAGGCATTAACTATACAGAAATTATATATAAGGATTAGAGTTTCTTTATATATTCATTTTTGTATTGTTAATGTCTTTTTTTGATGAAAAAGCGCGCGTTCATCCATTGCCTACCAACTTTTAAGAAATCAAAGAAGGAGAAAATCAATGAATACGAACGGTAAAGGAATCTTGAAAAAAGGGATTATTTTAGGATTATCTTGTATGATGATTGGGTCATCAGTTACCATTACAAAAGCTCAACAAAAAACTAAAGATTTAACTGAGTTTGGTAATGTCTTAGATGTAACAGCTAATCCAAAAGAAGCAATTTATAGTGATTACAGCACAAATGAATTTAACAACTTTTCTGATATGGGTGCTTGGCATGGATATTATCTTCATAAAAAGGATGCTAAAAATTTATATGGAGGATTTGCTGGTCCTGTTATTATCGCTGAAGAATATCCTGTCAATTTATCTGATTCAATTAATAAAATTAATTTAAAACAAGTGATTAATGGTGAAACAACTGATATTGACTTAACAAAAGCTAAAGTTAATAGTGTTTATTATCCAGGAAGATTAGAACAAACTTATGATTTAGATCAATTAACATTAAAATTGAAATTAATCTTTGCAACAAACCGTACAGCTTTAATTGAAACTGAAATTGTTAATAAAACAGACAATGACTTAACTTTAAAGCTTTCTTGGGATGGTCATATTTATACTTATTATAATAGTGACACACAAAATAACCAAATGGGAACAACTTTATCTCAAGAAGATAATCATGTAAAAGTTAACTTTATTGAAAAAAGAAGTACTTGGAATTATATGACAACAGAGGAAAACTCATTTGATATTGTTTTAGATGATAAAAACATTACAACACAAGTTGCTGATGATGAGTTATCATATACAATAACAAAAAATAATGATGTTACAATCGCTAAAGGTAATAGTTATAAAACATATCAAACACAAAGTTTTACTTATACAAATAAAGAAAGAACAGATGAACAATTAAAAGTTCAAGACATCTTAAAAAGTCCTTCAAAACATTTCCAAGACAATAATACACGTTGGCAAGGATATGTTGATACAATTTTCAAAAATTCAACTGAAACAAATGTAAACTATCAAAAAGCTGCTGTTAAATCAATGGAAACATTGATGACAAACTGGTTCTCTGCTGCTGGTGCTATTAAACATGATGGTATTGTCCCTTCAATGTCATACAAATGGTTTATTGGTATGTGGGCATGGGATTCTTGGAAACAAGTTGTTGCTACTACACAATTTAACCCTGAATTAGCTAAAAATAACGTTCGTGCTTTATTCGACTATCAAATTACTAAAGATGACAAAGTACGTCCTCAAGATGCTGGTGCTATCATTGATTGTATCTTCTATAACCAAAATGAAGATCGTGGTGGAGACGGTGGAAACTGGAATGAACGTAACTCTAAACCTGCTTTAGCTGCATGGGCTGTAGAAAACGTTTATCGTCAAACTGGAGATAAAGAATTCTTAAAAGAAATGTATCCAAAATTAGTAGCTTATCATAACTGGTGGTATACTAACCGTGATATTGATAAAAACGGTATTGCTGAATATGGTGGAATGGTTCATGATGTATGCTATAACTGGACTGATTATGATTATGAAGTAGGTCAAGTTATTGAAGGTGTAGGAACTGTTGATGAAAATGGTTTTGTCTATGATAAAAATAATGAACGCGTTGTTTGTCCTGATGCTGGTGTAGAAGCTGCTGCATGGGAAAGTGGTATGGATAATGCGACTCGTTTTGACTTAGAAGGTAATGGTGAAGATGATATTGGTATTAAAATCTTTACTGTAAGAAATGATGCTAAAAAACCTGTTGGTTATGTTATTAATCAAGAATCTGTTGATTTAAATGCTTATTTATATGCTGAAAAAGGTTTCTTAAAAGAAATGGCTGAAGAATTAGGATATAATGATGATGCTAAAAAATATGAACAAGAAGCTAAAAAATTAGGTAATTACATCAATACACAAATGTATGATGAAGAAACTGGATTCTATTATGATGTTCAAACAAATGAAGATGGTTCTGTTAAAAAACTATTAGTTAATCGTGGTAAAGGTACTGAAGGATGGATTCCATTATGGGCAAAATGTGCAACTCAAGAACAAGCTGCTCAAGTTGTAAAAAATATGATGGATGCAGGTAAATTCAATACTTATGTTCCTTTCCCTACAGCATCAAAAGATAATGATAAATATAATCCAAGTACATATTGGCGTGGTCCTGTTTGGTTAGACCAAGCATTATATGCTGTTGAAGCTTTACAAAATTATGGATATAATGATGAAGCAAAAGAAACAACACTTAAATTATTTGATCATTGTAAAGGATTAGTTGGTACTGGACCAATCCATGAAAACTATAATCCTGAAACTGGTGAAGGTTTACATACACGTAACTTTAGCTGGAGTGCTTCAGCATTCTACTTATTATATCAAAATACATTAACTTCAACTCAAACAACTTCACAAAATGGACTAGCTATTCCTACTACATCTGTTGAAGTAAAAGTTAATAAAGAATTATTAGCTGATGCTATTAAAAAAGCTGAAGCATTAAGAGAAGCTGAATATACACAACAATCTTATCAAGGTCTTATTGTTGCATTAGACAATGGACGTAAAGTTTATAATGATGAAAATGCAACTCAAGAAGCTGTTGATTTAGCAACAAAACAATTAAATGAAGCTATGAAAGCACTTGTTAAAGTCAATCCAACAGTTGATGAAGAAAACAATGAGTCTACTCAACAAAAACCATCACAAAATCCTACAACTGAAGATTCAACAATGATTCTAGGATATACTTTATTATTAGGATTAGCAAGTGGTGCTGCTTTATTCATCAAAAGAAAGAAACAAGATTGTTAATAACAAATAAAAACAAGGTGGAAATTTGATATTTATTGTCGAACTTCTACCTTTTTCATTATTAATGATGATAGCATTGATTCTCATTGTATTCAATGTTAGTATAAAATAAAGAATTTCATTATTGGAGGGAAAAATGAAGAATCAAATTTTTGCCATATTACAACGTTTAGGAAAGAGTTTTATGTTACCTATTGCCATTTTACCTATTGCTGGCTTATTACTTGCCATTGGTACAACCTTTACAAATGAAGCCATGGTTTCTTCATTTCATTTAGAAAGTCTATTAGGACATCAAACAATTCTTAATGCATTATTCATTATTATGAAAAATGTTGGTGGAGCTATTTTTGCCAATTTACCACTTATCTTTGCCATTGGTGTTGCCTTAGGAATGGCAAAAAAGGAAAAAGGTGTTGCTGTTTTATCGGCCGTTATTGCTTTTATTGTCATGCATACAACAATTCATTCTATGCTTGTGATTGATGGTCAAATTCTTAATGACAATATTATTGCTACTCATGTAGTGAGTGGAACAATCACATCTGTTTGTGGTATTTATAGTTTGGAAATGGGTGTTTTTGGTGGGATTATTGTAGGTCTTGGTGTAAGTTATCTTCATAATCGTTTTTATAAGATGGAACTTCCTAGTACTCTATCTTTTTTTGGCGGAACACGTTTTGTTCCTATTATTTCAACATTAGTTTTTTTAGTTGTTGGGATTGCCATGTTTTATATTTGGCCAGTCGTTCAAAATGGGATTCTCTCTTTGGGACATCTGGTTGCTGATAGCGGTTATTTTGGAACTTTACTTTATGGAATTATTAAACGTTTATTAATTCCTTTTGGATTACATCATATCTTCTATCTCCCCTTTTGGCAAACGGGTCTTGGTGGATCTATGCTTGTCAATGGAACGATGGTTTATGGAGGACAAAATATCTTTTTTGCACAACTTGCTGATCCTCATATTGTTCATTTTAGTAGTGAAGCAACAAGATATTTTACAGGAGAATTTATTTTTATGATTTTTGGTTTACCAGGAGCTGCTTTAGCAATGTATCATTGTGCAAAACCTGAAAATAAAAAAACTGTAGGTGGACTTCTTTTATCGGCTGCTTTAACAAGTATTTTGACGGGAATAACGGAACCTATAGAATTTTCTTTCTTATTTGTTGCGCCAATTTTATTTGGAGTACAGGTTATCTTAGCAGGTAGTGCTTATATGATTGCACATATTTTTAATATTGCTGTTGGACTTACTTTTTCTGGTGGTTTTATTGATTTATTGATGTTTGGTATTCTTCAGGGAAATAGTAAAACAAGTTGGGTATTATTAATTCCGATTGGTATTGTTTACTTTTTTCTTTATTATATAAGTTTTAAATATTTTATTATGCATTATGATTTAAAGACACTTGGTCGTAGTGATGAACAACCATTAAAGCAAAATCATATAAAGCCTATTTTTGAAGAAAACAAAGAAGATCAACAGTATCGACTCATTGTTAAGGGATTAGGTGGACGTCAAAACTTTAATGATTTAGATTGTTGTGTAACTCGTTTAAGAGCTCATATTATTGTACCTGAAAAAATTAATGAAAGTTTACTTAAACAATCAGGAGCAGCAGGAGTTTTATTACGTGGTGATAGTATTCAAATTATTTATGGACCACATGCTTCTGTGATTAAATCTAAATTAGAAGATTATTTAGAAAGAACAACAGATGATGATTTCGTTGATGAAATTTCTCCAGTTTCAATAGAATCAGTTGAATTAAAGAATATTGTTGATGGTGAAGTTGTTGATATTAGTGAATCATGTGATAATATATTTGCTCAAAAAATGATGGGTGATGGGCTTATGATTAAACCACAGCATGGTCTAATTTGTTCTCCTTGTGATGCTGTAGTTTCAATGATTTTCCCAACTAAACATGCTATTGGTTTAAGATTAAACAATGGATGTGAGATTTTACTTCATTTTGGAGTGAATACGGTAAGTCTTAATGGTGAAGGTTTTGAATTATTAGTCAAACAAGATCAAACAATTGGTCTAGGTGAACCAATCTGGAATGCTGATCTTCATTACATTAGAGATCATGCTTTAAGTGAAAATATAATGTTAGTTGTAACAAAACTACCTAATGGTTTAAAATTAGAAAAGAACTATGGTATAATGAGTACACAAGAAACAATTTTACATATCACAAAATAATTTAAGGAGTGAATGAAATTGAAATATCAAATTATAAAAGTGCTAAATAATAATAGTATACTGGCTAAACAGGGAAATGATGAAGTTATTCTTTTAGCAAAAGGCATTGGCTTTCAAAAGAAAGTCAATGATATTTTTGAAGCACCAGCAAATACCAAAACATTTTTAATGGTAAAACAAGATGTAGATAAGAAAAAAACACAAGATATTTTAAAGAATGTAAATCCTATTTATATAGAAATTTCTTCAGAAATTATTAGATATGCCACTGAAAAATTTGATAAAGTAGATACGAAGATTTTACTTCCTTTAGCTGATCATATTGACTTTGCTATTCAAAGACTTAATGAAGGGATGACAATTACAAATCCATTTACAAAAGATATTCAGCTTTTATTTCCTGATGAATATGAAGTTGCTAAAAAAGGTAAAGAACTTATCCAAAAAATGACTGGACAAACAATTAATGATGATGAAATAGGTTATATAACTTTACATGTTCATTCTGCTATTTCAAAAGAACATGTTTATGAGTCAATGGAAGCTACACAAGTCATACATGAAAGTATTGATCAATTAAAAAAAGATTTAAAAATTGAAATTGATAGTAATTCTATTTCTTATATTCGACTTATGAATCATATAAAATTCCTATTTTTACGACTTCAAACTCATGAACAGTTACAAATGAATATCAGTGACTTTACCAAAGAAAGATTCCCTTTTGCATATCAACAAGCTGAAAATATCTGCTTAAAGTTATCAAAAGTTTTACATCAAGATATTCCTCACTCTGAGATAGGCTATCTTGCCTTACACCTAGAAAGAATATTATCTATAAGTCTCCAAAATGAAAATTAAAACGTTGAGCATCCTCAACGTTTTTTTCATATCTTTATGCTGAATAATCATCAATAAAATCACTCACATTTTTTCTTTTTCCAATAACAACCATTGTATCTTCACTAGTCATTTGATAATGTGGATCAATATCAGTTTTTGTATCTTTTAAATTATGAATAGCAACAATATTTAACCCATATTTTTCTCTGACTCTCATTTCAACAATAGATTTTCCAATCATTCCAGAAGTTGCATGAATCTCAATAATCTCTACATCTTTACCAATTGCAATATAATCAACTAAGTTCTTCCTTAAAATCTTTTCAGCAATTTTTAAAGCCATATCCCTTTCTGGATAAACAACTTGAGCTCCTAATTTTTCTAAGACCTCACCCTGTTCTTCGGTAGTTGCTTTAGCAATAACTTGAGGAACCCCTAAATTCATCAAATTCAAGGTTGTTAAGATACTTGTTTCAATCTTACTTCCTATACAAACAATAACAATATCACAATTAGAAATACCAACTTCTTCTAGAACTTCTTTTGTCATCTTTTTACATACATATGCATATTCACTATACTCTCTTAGTTCTTTAACTCTTTCCTCATCTTGATCAATCCCAATAATTTCTTTTCCTTCCTGAGCTAGCTTTTTAGCTAGTGGCATACCAAAACGTCCTAAACCAATAATTCCATAACAATGACTTTTTTTCATATTCTCTCACCTATCCTATCGTTATATCTTCTTCACTATAAACAGCTGTTTGTAACTCTTTATAAGTTCCAAGCGAAACAACTGTTAATGCCCCTAAACGACCAACATACATCGTTAATATAATAATCAATTTACCAATCACACTTAAATGTGGGGTAATTCCAGTTGATAATCCAACTGTACCAAATGCTGATGTTACCTCAAATAACAATTGCATAAAAGTAAAATGCGGTTCAGCAATACATAATAACAATGTGCTGATTAATACAACACATAATGATAAAATCGTTACAACAAAGGCTTGTTTAATAATACTTTCAGGTATCTTACGACGAAATGCAACACAATGCTCATGTTTCATGACACTTCTCATTTCACACCAAATAACAAACAATGTACTTGTTTTAATACCTCCACCAGTTGAACCCGGTGATGCTCCAATAAACATCAAAATTGCAAGTATAAATAATCCTGCCTGACTAAATGTTCCAAGAGGATAAGTAGAAAATCCTGCAGTTCTGGCTGATACACTTTGGAAAAAAGCGCCTAACCATGTCACATGATCTGTTAATTTCAATAAAACTGTTCCAACAACAATTAAAAATAAACTGACTGTAATAACAACTTTAGAATGAAGGGTTAATTTCTTAAAAGACTTTTTTTCTTTAACATCAATAATAACAAGAAACCCTATCCCACCAAAGATAATCAATCCACAAGTCACTAAATTTAATAAAACATTATTTTGATAAGGAATTAAATTCGTTAATCCACCTAAAATATCAAACCCTGAATTATTAAAAGCAGCAACAGAATGGAAAGCACTAATCCCTATCGCATCCCATACATCATAATCCTTAACAAAAACAATAAAACTTAATAAAGCACCCACTAACTCAAATAATAATGTAATCTTTAAAACATGTTTCACCAACCGAATCAATCCATGATAACTTCCTAGATTCCATGATTCTTTAATCAGTTTTCTGGCTTTTAATCCAACTCTTTTCCCAGCAGCAAGAATAAAAGCAACACCCACACAAGTAACACCAAGACCACCAATTTGAATGAGCAAGGCAACAACTGTACGACCAAATACAGTAAAATGTTCAGCTGTATCAATAGCAATCAACCCGGTTACACAGACTGCACTTGTTGATGTAAACAAAGCATCTATAAAAGTAACTTTAGCCCCCTCACGAACAGAAATAGGTAACATCAGTATAATTGCTCCAATTAAAATAACACTCAAAAAACCTAAACAGATTAATCGAGGTGGAGATGAATGTTTAAAAAAATGATTGACTTTTTGTTTAACTGTTTTCATAATCATCGACCTTTCTACAAAAAAACAGACTCATCAAGGAGTCTGTTTTATAAGATATAATAAAAGTTATATAAAACTTATCTTGTTGAATAAATAAAGATTAAACTTTATGACAGACTCCACCACATATTCAACATATCATTTTATTAAGTTGTTAGTCATATTCTATGAACTCATAAACATAAATATTCATTATACTGCCACTTCCAAATCTTCATTTTGAGATTTTACCATTTTCATAGCAGCAACAGCTTCTTTAATTTTATAGAAACTTTCAGCAATATTTAAACCATGATCACCAATACGTTCAAAATCAGTTAATGTCTTAGTAAAGACAACACTATTTTCTGTCGTACATTCTTTTTTCTTTAATCTCTCTATTTGTCTTTTAGAGAACTCATAATGAGTTTTATCAATGTTATCTTCAATAACATCAACCTTATCAACAATACCTTTAAATTCATCATAATTTAAAATTCTTAATTCATCTAAAATATTAGTACATAAACTACTCATAATGCCAATTTCATCCATCGCTTCATGCGAGAAATGACGATTTTCTTCATAAAGATTCTTTGCTCTTAAAGCAATATTAACAGCATGATCTCCAACTCTTTCTAAATCAGCAGATACTTTTAAGAATAAACCAATTGTTTGAGATCCTTCTATTGGAAATTCAATTGAAAGAGCATTGGTTGTAAAATCAACAATATTTTTATTTAAGTAATTGATATAATCTTCATTCTTTTGTAATTTTTCAAATTTTTCTTCTTTAAAATCAATCATTAATTCAAATGACTTTCTCACATTATCAATTGCAACATTTAACATATTTTGAGTTTCATTAAATAATTGTGTATTAGCAATTGCACTTGTTCCAATATGATAATCATTTTCAAAAATACCAAAATCAAGATATTTTAAAGTCATCTTATCTTCTAATCCTTCTTTTTCAGGTAAAATGATATAAGCTAATTGTACCAATTGTTTTCCAAATGGTAATAACAAGATTGTCGTAACAACATTGAAAACTGTATGTACATTAGCAATCTGAGCAGGAATATTAGAAGGTGTTAATGATTGCATGATATGTGCAAATGGCGTTAACATACTTATTATAACAAATATGATTGTTCCAATAATATTAAATGACAAATGGATAATTGTTGTACGTTTTGCATTACGTCCTGTTCCAATTGAAGCTAACACCGCAGTAATACATGTTCCAATATTTTGACCAAATAAAACATATATAGCAGATGGTAAAGTAATCACACCACTCATTGCTAAAGCTTGTAAAATACCTACTGAAGCAGATGAACTTTGAATAATTGCAGTAAAGCCTGCTCCAACTAAAATACCAATCAATGGATTTTCAAAGTTAGAAACAATGCTGACAAATTCTGGTGAACTTCTTAATGGTGCCATTGCTGAGGACATCATTTCCATTCCCATAAACAAGATTCCTAGACCAGCAATAATTTCTCCAATTGCATCTAATTTTTTATTTTTTACAAAGGCAATTAAAGCAACTCCAATAAAAGCAATAACCGGTGCTAATGCTGTAATATCTAAGGCAATCAATTGACCAGTAATAGTTGTTCCAATATTGGCACCCATGATAACCCATACAGCATTTTCTAGCTTCATTAATCCAGCATTGACAAATCCAACAGTCATAACTGTTGTCGCTGAAGATGATTGGATTAAAGCTGTAATTAAAGCCCCAACACCAACACCTAAAAAACGATTGGTTGTTAGCTTTTCTAAGATACTTTTCATCTTATTTCCAGCTGCTAATTCTAATCCGTTTGACATCATTGTCATTCCATATAAGAATAATGCTAAGCCTCCTAATAAGGCAAATAAGTTTGTTAGTTCCATACCTTTCCTCCCATTAATACAAGGTAAACTTAACATATATCTAACCTAATGTAAACGGACTTAACATAATCTTAACATAGACTTTACACAATCTTGTAAATAATCAGTTGAAAGCTATAGAGTCCCAAGTGAGAGTGATGAAAGTAAAAAATATTGCATAACATTTAAGATCCCTGCAAGTATCATCACAAAGACTGGACTCATCTTAAACTTCATTAATAAAACCATACAAATGACAAATATCACGACCATTTGAATTTTTAAATTCTTCATAACAATTAAACCACTTTCACCAAAGAAAGCTGTCACTAATATCGAAACACCGGCTGAAGCAATCATCGCAACAACAGCAGGTCTTAAAGTTTTTAAAACACTTTGTAAAGAATCTAAATCACGATATTTCATATAGAAATAAGCAATGATTGTTACAATAATAATAGATGGCATAATACATCCTAATGTTGCAACAATCGCACCTGGCACCCCAGCAATTTTCTCACCTACAAAGGTTGCTGAATTAATTGCAATTGGTCCTGGTGTCATCTGTGATATAGTAATCAAATCAGTAAACTCACTCAATGATAACCAATGATGAAGATTGACAACTTGGTTTTGAATAAGCGGCATAGCAGCGTATCCACCACCAAAACTAAATAAACCAATTTGTAAAAAACTTATAAATAATTGAATATAGATCATTTTTCATCAACCTTCTTTCGCATAAATGTTTGTATTAAGCCAATTCCAATACAAACAAGAATCACATAAATAACATTGATATTGAAAAAATATGTCACAATAAAAGAAATGAGCATAATAATCACTAAAGTTATTTTTCTTTCTTTTAAAACCCCAGCTGCCATCTCAAAAACAACCGATGCTATGACAGCCCCTACACCTGATTGCATGCCTTCTAGCATTAAAGCTACAAAAATATTTTCTCTAAAGAAACTATAAAAAACCGAGATTATGGAAATGATAATAAACGGTGGTAAGATGGTTGCTGTCACACTGACAATAATCCCAATAATCCCAGCAAGTTTATAACCTACAACAATTGCTCCATTAACAGCAATAGCTCCTGGTGCAGATTGAGCAATTGCCACTAAATCCAACATCTCATTTTCGTCAATCCAATGATATTCACTAACAAATTTCTTTCTCATTAATGTCACAATGACATACCCGCCACCAAAAGTAAATGCACTCAGATAAAGCGTAGAAAGAAATAATTTTAATAATAAATTCTTTTTTTCTGACATCATTCTTCACCTCTCTATAATCATACTCTTATTTTAAGATAAAGGGAACTGATTCAACAAAACATATTTTTCACATGAAAACGACGCAGTTTATCTGCGTCATTATTCCAATGCTCCCTTTACTTTTTTCTTACTTACAATACGATCTTGTTTATTTGCCAAAGCTTTTATTCTACCCTTCAATAAAATTTTTCGTCCTTCTAAACTTCTTGTATAAATGGCTTGATATTTTCCAATATAGTTTCGCATATATTGTGCAAAAATTTCAGCATCTTCTTTACGTTTAGAAAAGATTTCTGGAATTACAAAATATCCATCCATCTGATTTTGTTTTATTGGTTGATAAAGAATATATCTTTGATTATCAATCGCATCAAAAAATTCATACACACACTTTGCAAATAAAGTCTTATCATGTCCTGTTCCACCAGCTAAATAAATCACATGATATACTCCAACAAGTTCGGTTTTCACAAGACATTGATAAGATTCTAATTGATTCGTTGCACGCAAGGCATTTAAAATACCATCACCACATATTTTTAATCTAGCAAGAGGATTTTTATACATAATCACTTTTTTTGATACCAAACCAATTCCGATTAAAAAGATTCCAAGGTATAATCCCATCATCAAAAAGACAAAAATATTTTGAACACCAGTTAAAGGAATAAAAACCATCATCAATACCATGCCTAAGAGACCACCAACAATTAAGATAATTAATTTTCTGATTGCATCATTTAAGATGACTGCTGTAATCATTTTCTCTTGAACTTGATTTTCATCAACAACCTCAATTTGATCATAAACAGCTAAAGAACGATCCCATCTTTGTTTCAATAAAGTTCGATCTTGAGAAAGTTTAAACATTTCTTTATTCGTGATTTTAATATTGTGTTTTGTTAAGGGATAACGAATTGCCGTTAAGCGTTCTATGCCATTTTCAATCACATCATTTTGATAATGCAGACCTAAAAAATGTTCCATACGTCGTGATAGAGTCTGAAAATCTTGACTTGCTTCTAAGCCTTGTATGCTTTTTGCCATTTGTGGATCTACACAAACCAAATGCCAAATATGACTGGTCTTTTGTGGATCTTTGATAAAAGTACGAATAGCCCTTCCTCGCATTTGATTACTTAACATAAACGAACCAACAAAACTTGCTAAGATTAACGTATTGACACATGGTGAATCCCAACCTTCTCCAAGTAATGATTTTGTTCCAATTAAGACTTGCATATATCCTTCTTCAAAGAGTTGACTCACAGCATCCACAATAAAATGTTGATCACCATGAATATTCACTTTGACATATTCATCAATACATCCAACACTATCAAATGATAACTGACTAGGATGATCAATCATTTGTGTCAATCTTTCTTTTGCATGTTTTGGTATAATAACCATTGTTCCACATAAAACACCTAATTTTATATCTTGATGTAAAGTTAAAGCTTCTCTCCTTAATAATTCAAAGAAAGGTAAAACACCTAAATTATGAACATCCATTGTTTCATTTCCAATAGCTTTTTCATATTCTTTACGAATATAGTCAGTTAAGATTAATAAACGTAAATTCTGTTTTAAACATCCATATTCATGAAAAACAATATCTTTGATACTTTCACACTTTCCAACTGATTTCACTAACATCTTTTCAATGGCTTGATTCATCTGTAATAAGACTTGATTTTTTTCTATAAAGCCTTGTGATTTTAATCTTTTTAATAATTGTTCTTGATATTCTTCACTTATTGCATATGAATCATGATCATCAAACAATAAACCTTGTAATAAGATTTCCATCCATTTTAAAGACATCTTCTCTAATTTTTGATAACCTAAAATCTCTTGATATTGTTTAGGATAACTTAAACCTTTTTCTTCTAAGAAAATAAGAACTGCTGAAAGATATTGAGGTTTATCTAATAATGTATCTAAATCTGGTTGTTGAAATAAACATGTATGGGTTTGTATTGTTTTTTGAAAAGTTATATCATTCATCAATTCTTCTAGAAGTTTATGGCTTTTATCTTCAAAGGCACGTATTTCTTTTGTTTCTTCACTTGTTGGATAATTGAAATATACATAATCTTGATGTGGACATAAACTTCCTTCTTTGACTAATTCAGGAACTGTAATTTCTTCGTCTATTTCACCACACATATCAATATAACGATTCCACATACCTATACTTGAATCATATGGTGGTGTTGCTGTTAAGGCAATGGTATAAGGAAAATGATTTTGTTTTTTTTAAGTTTCTAAAGCTTTCCACCATTCACTTCGTAAATGATGACATTCATCTAAACATAAAATACCAATATTAGCTTTCTTGATTTCATCAAGAAAATGATAATCATGATAATCAACTTCTTCTTGATGTTTATCAAATTCATTTTCATCTTCTTCAATAATTCCCTGATACTGACTCATTGCACTATGAATAGCTTGATATGTCGAAACCGTAATTAACTTTAAATCTTTTAAATCTTCAGATAAATATAAACTCGCATCAACACCCTCGTTTAAAAAAGCTTCTTTGATTCTTTCTATCCATTGTTGTCGAATGGTAATTGTAGGAACCAAAATAAGTGCTGGCTGATCAAGTCGTCTAATCAATTCAATTCCCAGTGTTGTTTTACCTGAACCAGGGGCTGCTACAATATGAATCTTTCCATCACTTTTATAATCTTCAAAACGATTTAAAACACGTTGTTGATAGTTTCGCCATGTTCCTTTAAATTTTAAAATATTTTGATACATAAGCAATCTCCTTTATTTTCTCTATCATAACATAATTGCTTTATTCAATGAATAGAAATTATTTTAAATACATTTAACACTAATCTCATTTTTATCAATAAAGTTAATTCTTTTCTGTTTATAGAAATAGAAAACATCTACCAAAAATTGGTAGATGTTCATGTATTATTTCAACTTAATATCAGCAAGTTCACTTGCTTTTCCAATATAAGAAGCTGGAGTCATATTAACAAGAGTTGCACGATCTTCATCAGATAAGATATCTAAACTTTCCGCAAATTTTAAGATATCTTCTTTAGAAATACTCTTTCCTCTTGTGAGAGCTTTTAATGTATCATAAGCATCAGGGACACCATATTTTCTTAACATTGTTTGAATTGGTTCAGCTAAGACTTCCCATTTTTCATTTAAATCAGAAGCTAATTTATCAACATTAACAACACATTTTGCTAAACCATTCATTGTTTCATTAATTGCTTGTAATGAATATCCAACTGCAAGTCCTAAATTTCTTTGTGAAGATGAATCTGATAAATCTCTTTGCATACGAGATTTAGGAAGTTTATTTGATAATGCAACACAGATATTGTTAGACATATCAATATTAGCTTCACTATTTTCAAAACGAATTGGATTGACTTTATGAGGCATTGTACTACTTCCAACTTCACCTTTGACAGGAATTTGTTTGAAATATTCCATTGAAATGTATAACCACATATCAACATCAAAATCAACCAAGACATTGTTGAAATGACGAATACCATCTAGGATATGACAAGTATAGTCATGGCTTTCAATTTGTGTTGTCAATGGATTGAAAGCTAATCCTAAATAATCTTCAACAAATTTCTTTGCATATGTAGGCCAATCAATATTAGGGAAAGCCGTTAAAATTGCACTATAGTTTCCTGTTGCACCATTGAATTTTGCTTTAATTTGAATATTTTCAATGTTTTCAATACTAGACATGAAACGATAAGCATAAACTTTAAATTCTTTACCAATTGTTGTTGGTGTTGCTGGTTGTCCATGAGTATGAGCTAACATTGCATCATCTTTATGATTCTCAGCCCATTGATTAATAATATCAGCAAATTCTTTTGCTTTAGGTAACCATACATCTTTTAAACCATATTTTAACATACATGCATAAGATGTATTGTTAATATCTTCAGAAGTACATCCAATATGAACAAAGCTAATTAAATAATCATAACCCATTTCTTTTAATGTATTGCCAATGAAATATTCAACAGCTTTTACATCATGACGTGTTGTTGCTTCAATTTCTTTAATTTTTGCAAATGAATCATAATTGAAATCTTTAGAAATAGATTCAATTTTATCCATTTCAGCTTTATTGAATTTTGCTAAAATATCACTTTCAACATTTTCAATTAAGAACTTTAACCATTGAATTTCAACAAAAACTCTATATTTCACTAAAGCATATTCAGAAAAATATTCACCTAAAGCATCTTTGATACCTGAATAACGTCCATCTAATGGACAAAGTGTCATACTTTCAAATTCTTGATTTTCCATTTATTTACCACCTTTAAAATATTTTACACCAGCTTCAAATAATTTTTGATCCATTTCACCATAAATATTTTTATTTCTATTTTCACCTTGACGTTCACTATGAGCCATCTTACCTAAGACACGACCATCAGCAGATAAGATCCCTTCAATTGCCATCATTGATCCATTAGGATTATATGGTGATTCCATCGTTGGTTGTCCTTTATCATCAACATATTGTGTAAAGACTTGACCATTTTCAAATAATTTTTCAATGACTTCTTTAGGAGCAACGAAACGTCCTTCACCATGACTAATAGGGACTGTATGGATATCTCCTACATTGACACCTGTTAACCAAGGTGATTTAACTGAAGCAATTCTTGTATCAACCATTTGTGATAAGTGACGTCCAATCGTATTGAATGTTAATGTTGGATCATCTTTATCCATTGTCTTAATATGTCCATAAGGAAGTAATCCTAATTTCACTAAAGCTTGGAATCCATTACAAATACCAATCATTAAACCTTCACGGTTATCTAATAAATCACTGATTGCATCTTTTAATTTTGGATTTCTTAAAACAGTCGCAATAAATTTACCTGAACCTTCTGGTTCATCACCAGCAGAGAAACCACCTGGTAACATCACAATTTGAGCACTTCTAATAGCTGCTTCTAATTCATCAACTGACTTTTTAATATCAGCTTCTGTTTTATTTCTAATTAAAACAAGTTGAACAGTTGCGCCAGCTTTTTCAAAAGCATGTTTAGAATCATATTCACAGTTTGTTCCTGGGAATACAGGAATAACAACTTTGACTTCATCATAAACACGAGAAGCATGTAATAATCCTCTTTCTTGGCAATCTTTAACAATCATATCAGTTGTTGGAGCTTTTTCTGTTGTTGGATAAACGTCATCTAAAACAGATGCATAAACACTGTATGCTTCATCTAATGATAAAGTTTCACCTTGATAAGAAACACTATTTTCATTGTTTGTATGACCAATGATTCTTGTATTTTCAAAAGTCACAACATCATCATTTTCAACTTCTAAGATGATATTTCCATAGTTTTTATCAATCATTGATGCAAGTGTTAATTCACTATTCAATTCAACTCCAATTGCATTACCAAAAGCCATCTTATAAACAGCTTCAAGAACGCCACCATCTTTGACTGTATAAGCACTATAAACTTTTCCATCTCTCATTAATGCCATAACTGCATCATATTGTGCTTTTAAAGCATCAAAATCATAAACATGGAATTGATCTTTTGGTAACATCACTTCAACCAATGTATGACCTTCTGCTTTTAATTCAGGTGTCATAACATCTTTCACATCTGCTCCAGTAATAGCAAATGAAACAAGAGTTGGTGGAACATCTAAATCTTCAAATGTTCCTGACATTGAATCTTTACCACCAATAGATGGTAATTTCATTTCAGATTGAACACGATATGCTCCTAATAATGCAGCAAATGGTTTTCCCCATTTTGTTGGAACATCTAATAATTTTTCAAAATATTCTTGGAATGAGAAACGAATTGTATGATAATCTCCACCCATTGCAACAATCTTTGCAATAGATTCTACAATGGCATACATAGCTCCATGATATGGAGACCATTTAGCAATCTCTGGATTATATCCATAACTCATTAATGAACATGTTGTTGTTTCTTTTCCTAATACAGGAATTAAAGCAGCCATACCTTCTGTTTCAGTTCTTAAAGTCTTTCCACCAAATGGTGATAAAACTGTTCCATTTCCAATTGATGAGTCAAATCTTTCAACTAAACCTTTTTGACCACAAACAGATAAACGACTTAAAACTTCTTTTGAAGTTTCTTTAAAAGTTGGTTTTGCTTCTTTTTCAAATGGTGTGTTATCAAAATCAGGTAATTTCACTTCAATCTTTTGATAACGAGAAGCCCCATTCTTATCTAAGAAAGCTCTGTCAATATCAACAATAGTTTGACCCATATAACGCATTGTTAAACGGTTATTATCAGTGACTGTCGCAACTCTAACAACTTCCAAGTTTTCATCATAACATGCTTGTTTAATCATTTCTTCATCTTTTGCATCAATAACGATAGCCATACGTTCTTGTGATTCAGAAATAGCAAGTTCTGTTCCTGTTAAACCTTCATATTTCTTTAACACAGCATCTAAATTAATATCTAAACCTGGGGCAAGTTCACCAACAGCAACGCAGACACCACCTGCTCCAAAGTCATTACAACGAATGATTTTTTCAGAAACAGCTTTGTTTCTAAATAATCTTTGAATTTTTCTTTCTTCAACTGGATTTCCTTTTTGAACTTCAGCACCAGCTGTCGTTGTGGTTTTTAATTCATGTTTCTTAGAAGAACCTGTTGCTCCACCAATTCCATCACGACCAGTTCTCCCACCAATTAATAAGACAATATGATCTTTTAATGGTTCTAAACGTTTTACTTGATCTTTTGGCGCAGCTGCTACAACAGCACCAAGTTCCATACGTTTTGCAACAAATCCATCATCATAAATTTCATGAACAAAACCAGTTGTTAAACCAATTTGGTTTCCATAACTTGAGAATCCATGTGCAGCCTCTTGACAAATTTTTCTTTGTGGAAGTTTTCCTGCCATTGTTTCATCAAGTGATTTTCTAGGATCACCAGCACCAGTAATACGCATTGATTGATAAACATAAGCACGTCCTGATAATGGGTCACGGATTGCTCCACCTAAACAAGTGGCAGCTCCACCAAATGGTTCAATTTCAGTTGGATGGTTATGTGTTTCGTTTTTAAACATTAATAACCAATCTTCATCACCTTCACTTGTATGAATCTTTAATTCAACTGAACAAGCATTGATTTCTTCAGAGACTTCTAAGTCATCTAAGTAACCTGTTTTTCTAAGTTCTTTCATAGAAATTGTTGCTAAGTCCATTAAAGTTAATGGACGTTTTGTATCAATTCCATAAACAAGATGTCTTGATGTTTTATAATCTTCTACATCTTTTTCTAAGATTTCTTGAAAAGCTCCTGATTCAATATCTAAATCTGTGATAATTGTTGCAAATGTTGTATGACGACAATGATCAGACCAATATGTATCTAAAACTTTTAATTCTGTTTCTGTAGGATCTCTTTTTTCTTCATTTTTATAATAATCTTGAGTCACTTTTAAATCATCAAAGTTCATTGCCATTCCATTATCTTGAATATATTGTTTTAATGCATCATCACTAAAATCAATAAATCCTTCAATCACCGGAACTGGATCAATATGCACTTGACCATCACTTAAATCATCAACTTTATCTAAAGATGCTAATCTTTGATCAACTGGATTGATTAAATATTTTTGAATACGGGCAACATCTTCATCACTTAATTCACCCATTAAAACAATTAATTTTGCACATTTAACTTTGACATTCTTTTCACCAGTTAATAATTGAAAACATTGTTCACAAGCATCAGCTCTTTGATCATATTGTCCAGGTAAGAACTCAATCGCAAAAACTTTTGCCCCAACACTTGCTGGATAATCTTCAAAATAAACATCATCCACCATTGGTTCACTTAAGATAGTTGGAACCCCTTGATTTAAAACATCTTCACTTACACCTTGAACATCATAACGATTCACAATACTCAAAGATGTAATACTATCAATCTTTAATTGTGTTTTTAAGTCATTAAGCAAATCATTAGCTTCTACTGCATAATCTTTTCTTTTTTCTACATATATACGATAGACTTTACTCATCTTTTCACCTCATTAATTAAGACCAATGTCTTTACGATAATATTTACCTTCAAAATCAATCACTTCTGCCCCTTGATAAACTTTTTCTCTTGTTTCTTCAAGATTCTTACCAAAAGCACAAATATTTAAAACACGTCCACCACTTGTTACAACTTCGCCTTGAGTATTAAAAGCTGTTCCAGCATGGAAAACAATGATATCATCATTGACTTTATCTAATCCAGTAATCACTTTTCCTTTTTCATAGCTACCTGGATATCCACCACTTGCTAAAACAAGACAAGCGACATGTTCCTCTTTCCATTTTACATTGACTTGATCTAATGTACCAGTAGAAACAGCATACATAATATCAAATAAATCACTATCTAAACGAAGTAAGATAGATTGGGTTTCAGGATCACCAAAACGCACATTAAATTCTAAGACTTTGGCTTTGTTATTTTCAATCATTAAACCAATGAAAACAACACCACGATAATCCATATGATCAGCCTTTAAACCAGCCATAAATGGATCTAAGATATCTTTTTTAAAGATGTCATCCATACCTTCTGGTAAGAAAGGATTTGGTGAAACAGTTCCCATACCACCGGTATTAGGACCTTTATTTTCATCATATACTTGCTTATGGTCTTTGGCACTTACCATTGGTACAATTGTTTTTCCATCTGTAAAGCAAAGTAATGAACATTCAAATCCAGTTAAGAATTCTTCTAACACAACTTTACTTCCAGCCCCATCTAAGGCACCATCAATCATCATTTCTTTTAATGCTGTTTGAGCTTGTTGATAATTTTCACAAATCACAACACCTTTACCAGCAGCTAAACCATCAGCTTTGACAACAACTGGATAAGAGAATTTTTCTAAAGCAGCAATCGCTTCATCATAAGAATTCACTTCTTCATAAGCTGCGGTAGGAATATTGTGTCTTGCCATGAAGTCTTTAGAGAAAGCTTTGCTGCCTTCTAAAGTCGCTGCATGTTTCGTTGGTCCAAAAACTTTATGTCCATGACTTTCTAATAAATCTGCTAGTCCCATGCATAATGGAACTTCTGGTCCAATGACAGTAAAATCAATACTGTTATCTTCAACAAATTTTAAAATTCCTTCTAAATCTTCGACACTGCCTGGATGACAAGTTCCAATTTGTGCAATTCCTGGATTTCCTGGAATGGCATGAATTTCATCAACCTTAGGACTTTTATTCAAGGCATATGCAATCGCATGTTCACGACCGCCACTACCAATAATTAATACCTTCATGGTTTCCTCCTTAATGTCTAAAATGTCTATAACCTGTAAAGACCATTGGCACATTGTGTTCATTACATAAATCAATAGAATCTTGATCTCTAATACTTCCACCTGGTTGAACAATTGCTGTAATACCAGCATCAATTGCTACCTGGGCACAGTCATTGAATGGGAAGAACGCATCACTTGCTAAAACAGCACCTTTGAAATCTTTATCAGGATTATTAGCAATTGCATTTTCTAAAGCCCATACACGTGAAGTTTGTCCTCCACCAATGGCTAAAGTGACACCATTTTTCACAATACAGATGGCATTTGATTTGACATATTTTACAACTTTCATACCAAATTCCATATCTGAGATTTGTTCTTGTGTAGGAGAAGCAGTTGTGACAACTTTCATTTCATCAATCATCTTTGTATTTAACTCTTGAACTAAGACTTTTCCTTCAAGATATTTAATATCATATTTTGCTTCTCTTGCATCTAAATTCTTTAATTTTAAGATACGTAAGTTTTTCTTTTTCTTTAAAACTTCTAATGCATCATCATCAAAATCAGGTGCAGCAACAATTTCTAAGAAAATTTTGTGCATTTCTTCAGCTGTTGCTTTATCAATTTTATAGTTCACTGCCACAATACCACCAAAGATAGATTGTGGATCAGCTTCATAAGCCTTCATATATGATTCATATCCTGTTTTTCCAATTGCAACTCCACAAGGTGTAGAATGTTTAATCGCTGCCGTTACAATTTGATCACCAAATTCTCTTACAACTGCAACAGCACCATATAAATCATTAACATTGTTAAATGAAATTTCTTTTCCATGTAATTGTTCATAATCTAATAATGATTTTTGAACAAATGGATCTTCATATTTATTAGCAGCTTGTTGAGAGTTTTCACCATAACGTAAATGTTCTACTTTCTTTAATGAAATATTTAATGTATCTGGGAATTCATCACCAACAACACCAGCAAAATAGCGAGAAATCATAGCATCATAAGCACCAGTTGTGCTAAATGCTTTATATGCTAAATTCAATCTAAAATCATAATTATCTGTTTTATTTTCAATGGCTTCTAAAACACTTGGATAATCTTTAGGATCAGTCACAATTAAGACATCTTTAAAGTTCTTAGCTGCACTTCTAATCATTGATGGTCCACCAATATCAATATTTTCAATCATATCTTCCATTGGTTTTCCAGCTTTTAAAGCTTTTTCAAATTCATATAAATTCACACAAACCAAATCAATTGGTTGAATCCCATGTTCTTTAACAGTTGCAACATGTTCAGGTAAATCCCTTCTAAATAATAACCCACCATGAACTTTAGGATGCAATGTTTTGACACGTCCATCTAAGATTTCAGGAAATCCAGTCACATCATCAATCGCAATAGCTTTGATACCAGCTTCTTGTAATTTATGTAAAGTTCCTCCTGTTGAAACAATTTCAAAACCTAATTTTACTAATCCTTGGCAAAATTCAACAACACCATCTTTGTTTGTAACACTGACTAATGCTCTTTTCATAATATTTCGACCCTTTCATTTTCAACTTTTAATTGCCCATTACAGAATAATCTCACTGCTTCTGGTAAAATACGATGTTCAATTGTTAAAACCATTTGTTGCATTTCTTCAGGCGTTGATGCTTTTGATACATCCATCGCTTCTTGTAAGATAATTGGTCCACCATCAACAACTGGGGAAACAAAATGAACAGTTGCTCCAGCTACTTTCACACCACGTTTAAAAGCATGTTCATGAACATGTAATCCATAAAACCCTGGTCCACAGAAAGCTGGAATTAATGATGGATGAATATTGATAATTCTATTTTCATAAAGTGATACCAATTCATCACTTAAAATAGCAAGATAACCTGCTAAAACAATTAATTCAACGCCTTCTTCTTTTAAACGTTGAATCAGTAATTTGTCATCTTTAATGCACTCAGCTTTAATGCCTGCATTTTTAGCTCTTTCTAATCCATAAGCTTTTTTTCTATTAGAAACAACCAAAACAATCTCACCGTTGATGCTACCAGCTTGGGTAGCATCAATCAGTGATTGCAGGTTTGTTCCTCCACCAGAAACAAAGACTGCGATTTTTAGCATAACTCGACTCCTTTATCTCCTGCTTCAACATGTCCAACTTTATAGCATGTATCTCCAGCTGCTTCAATAGCTGCCATTGTTTTTTCTACGTCAGCTTCATCTACAGCAATCACCATACCAAGTCCCATATTGAATGTGTTATACATCATTTCTTCAGCAATATCTCCATTTTTCGCAATTAAATCAAAAATTGCCGGAACCTTGTAACTTTCTTTTTGAATAACAGCTTTTACCCCTTCTGGTAACATTCTAGGTACATTTTCATAGAATCCACCACCAGTGATATGGCTACATCCTTTAATTTTCACACCAGCATTTTTCACATTCTTTAATGCTTTAACATAAATTCTTGTTGGTTCAATTAAAGCTTCACCTAATGTTTTTCCTAATTCATCATAGTATGTATCTAAAGATTCCTTTGTAATTTCAAAAACTTTTCTTACAAGTGAGAATCCATTACTATGAACCCCACTAGAAGCAATACCAATTAAAGTATCACCAGGTTTAATCGTTGAACCATCAATAATATCTTTCTTATCAACAACCCCTACAGCAAATCCTGCTAAATCATAATCATCAACAGGCATTAAACCTGGATGTTCAGCTGTTTCTCCACCAACTAAAGCACATTCAGATTGTTTACATCCTTCAGCAACACCACTTACGATAGTTGCAATTTTTTCCGGATAATTTTTTCCACAAGCAATATAATCTAAGAAGAATAATGGTTCTCCACCAGAACATGCAATATCATTGACACACATAGCTACAGCATCAATTCCAATTGTATCATGTTTATCCATAACAAAAGCAAGTTTTACTTTTGTACCACAACCATCAGTTCCAGATAAAAGAACAGGTTCATCCATATTTTTAATTGCACTTAAATCAAAAGCTCCAGCAAATCCTCCAAGTCCACCTAAGACTTCAGGACGCATTGTTTCTTTGACATGTTTTTTCATCAATTCAACTGATTTGTATCCAGCTTCAATATCGACTCCAGCTTTTTTGTAATCCATTGTTTATCTCCTTCTTATTTACTTTGCATACGTGCTAAAACAGCTTTATAAGTTTCAATTAAATCCCCAATATCTTGTCTGAAAACATCTTTATCATATTTTTGGTTTGTTTCAACATCCCATAAACGACAAGAATCAGGTGAAATTTCATCAGCTAATAAGATTTCTCCATCTGCTGTTTTACCAAATTCAATTTTAAAATCAACTAATTTTAAATTAAATTTTAAGAAGAATTCTTTTAATAATTCATTAATTTTTAAAGTTGTTTCTTTAATATAAGCTAATTCTTCACGTGTTGCTAATTTTAATGCAACAGCATGATCATCATTGATTAATGGATCACCATAATCATCATTTTTATAACTCATTTCAAAGATTGGTTCATCTAAAACAACCCCTTCAGGTGCTCCTAATCTTTTACAGAAAGATCCTGTTGTAATATTTCTAATAATAACTTCTAATGGGAAGATTTCTACTTTTTTTACTAAGATATCACGATCATTCAATTTTTTAATCATGTGAGTCTTAATTCCAGCTTCTTCTAACATATCAAAGATAATACAAGAAATTGTGTTATTTAAAACACCTTTTCCTTCAAATTGGTCATGTTTAACACCATTTCCAGCTGTTGCATCATCTTTATAATGAATCATGTATTCATCTGGATTTTCTGTTTCATAAACTTGTTTTGCTTTTCCTTCGTACAATAATTTAGCCATTTTTCTTTGCCCCTTTTTTATTTAAATTTTTCTATCATTTCATCGTTAGCACGCATTGCTTGTGCTTCCATGTCTTTTCGATAATCTAATAATTTTGCTTTAATATCATCATGTTTAATTGCCATGATTTGTAATGCTAGATAAGCTGCATTTTTACTTCCATTAATTGCTACTGTTGCTACAGGAATCCCTGAAGGCATTTGAACAATTGAAAGTAATGCATCCATACCATCTAATGTTGCACCACTTAATGGTACCCCAATGACTGGTAAAACTGTTTGTGAAGCAACGACTCCAGGTAATGCTGCTGCCATTCCTGCAGCTGTAATAATGACTTCTGTTCCATCAGTTTCTGTTTCTTGAATAAATTGACTTAAACCTAAATGAGCACGGTGAGCTGATAAACATCTCACATTCACTTCTACTCCATAACTTTTTAAAATCTCAACAGCTGGTTCTACCTTAGATAAATCACTTGTAGAACCCATAATAATAGCAACTTTCATTTTTTCATCCTTTCATCTCTAGAATAATCCAACAATTTTTCCATCTTCATCAATATCCATATTGACTGCCGCAGGAACTTTAGGAAGTCCTGGCATACGCATGATATCACCACTAATAGCCACTAAGAACCCAGCTCCAGTATTTGGAATCAAATCATTAATTGTGACTTTGAAACCACTAGGACGACCTAACAAAGTTGGGTCATCAGATAAAGAATATTGCGTTTTAGCAACACAAATTGGTAAGTTTCCTAATCCTTGTGCTTCATATTTCTTTATCTTATTTAACACTTTCTTAGTGAAAGTGACATCATCTCCACCATAGATTTCTTTAACAATCGTTCTAATCTTTTCTTGAATTGGTAAATCAAGATCATAGATTGGCGCAAAATGAGCTTCTTTTGTCTCTAATACATTCAACAATTTTTCCGCCAATTCAATTCCCCCATCAGCACCTTTTTCCCAAACTTTACTAATCGCTACATCAACACCTTTTTCTTGACAAATCTTATTAAGTAATTGAAGTTCTGCTTCCGTATCTGTTGGGAAAGCATTAATAGCTACGACACTTGGTAAATTGTATTTTGCAATATTTTCAATATGCTTTTCAAGGTTTTCAATCCCGGCTCTTAAAGCATCTAAATTTTCTTCACCTAAATCTTTTTTCGCAACACCACCATGCATCTTTAACGCACGAACTGTTGCTACAATGACAACTGCATCAGGATTCAATCCAGCTTGACGACATTTAATATCTAAGAACTTTTCAGCCCCTAAATCAGCCCCAAAACCAGCTTCAGTAATTGCATAATCACCTAACTTCATAGCAAGTGTTGTTGCCATTACAGAGTTACATCCATGGGCAATATTGGCAAATGGACCACCATGAACAAAAACCGGTGTATGATCTAAAGTTTGCACTAAATTTGGTTTAATCGCATCCTTTAATAATAATGTCACTGCTCCAGTTGCCTTAATATCATCAACAGTCACAGGTTCACCAGCATGATTATAAGCCACAATCATACGTCCAGCACGTTTCTTCAAATCTTCTAAAGAAGTTGCTAAACATAAAATCGCCATAACTTCACTAGCTACACTGATATCAAATCCATCTTCTCTAGGCACACCATTGACTTTTCCACCAAGACCTACAACGATATGTCTTAAAGCACGATCATTTAAATCCACAACACGTTTCCAAACAATTTGTCTGGTATCAATATCTAATGGATTCCCTTGTTGAATAGAGTTATCAAGCATTGCTGCAATTAAGTTATTGGCAGTTGTAATCGCATGAATATCTCCAGTAAAATGTAAGTTAATATCTTCCATTGGTACAACTTGAGCATATCCTCCTCCAGCTGCCCCACCTTTCACACCAAAACAAGGTCCTAAGCTTGGTTCACGCATTGCCACCACTGATTTTTTCCCTAACTTATTTAAAGCTTGAGATAAACCAATCATTGTTGTTGTTTTTCCTTCACCAGCAGGTGTTGGATTAATTGCAGTAACCAAAATCAATTTACCATCTTCTTGATTTTTTAATTTATTGATGGCTTCTAATGAAATCTTTGCTTTATATTTTCCATAAAGCTCTAAATCATCTTCATCTAATCCTACTTTTTGTGCAATTTCTTTAATCGGTAACATACTTGCACTTTGTGCAATTTCTACATCTGTTAACATCATAACACCCCTTCTTTTTTTATTATTGAAATCAAGGACTTTTCCACTTCTTTTATACCACAAATATCGGTTTTTCACCAGTGATATCGTTATCATTTTCCAAAAAACCAAAAAAAGAGCCTACTCGTCCAGACTATTGCCCAGACGGTCGACTCTTACCATTATACTCCATGTGGTTAATTCCACTTCCGCCAGTTGTATAACTAAGTGAATAATATCATTTCTCCTATGATTTTTCAACCACTATTCTACAATTTTTTCGTTTTTTATCTTAGTTAAATTTCTCGCATATAAGATTGAATCGCATCATCAATAATTTCTTTATTCATTGCTGATGTTGGAACACAATCCCCATTATCCATTCCTAACTCGCCATTTCTGACAACTGAAATATATTCCATGTTTACAAAATAATTAGGATGCATTGGAAAGAAATGATGTTGATTCATCAATTCTTGCTGGATTTTCTTGAAATTCTCAAAATGTCCTTTAAAACGACGATCCTCTGTGACTACTTCTAAACCATCATTATTAATAACAATATACATAATTTCTGAAGGTAGAAAATCATGAGTTTTACCATTATCTAAATGAAATAATATATGATAATGCAATTTCTTATAAATCATCAAAGCTCTTTTAAATTCATAATCAAATAATTTCTCTTGTGGCTTTAAAACCATCTGGAATCCATAAGCCCTAAATCCTTCATGCATATAACGATAATCCTCACACACATAAATCAATAGACACGCAGGATTCTTTTCATGAATCATTCTCCCTAGTTCAAAACCATTTCTCCCATTAATGACTCCTCCTAAATAAGCAAGATCAAAATTTTCTTTCTCAATTCGACGAGCAATCCCCACAGTATCAGTGTAGCTTTCAATAATAATTTCTTCATCACAAGGATAACTGCGAATTGTCTTAACCATATGGTCTACAAATTCTTCACTTTGTTCACAAATTAATATCTTCATATATTACTAGCCTCCCTTATCATCTCTATTTTACTACAAAATCTGACAAAAAAAATGCCACTTTTCGGTCAATATGTGCACTTTTTACGCTTTTATCTATTTTTCTTTCACTTTTTATGTATTTTATAACCAACAAAATACAAGGAGGTTAGCTATGCAAAGCAATAAATCATTATGGTTTCCTTTTCTTCATAAAGAAAAAATCTTGCTTATTTTCATTGTTTTTATTCTTATTAATATCAGTATTTATACAACTTTTCAAAATTCTATTTTTTCTTATGCCAATTATGATGTGAATTATCCCAATGCTGGTTTAGAATTTTTCTATTATATCTATTGTATTGGGGTGAATCCTTTCTTTTTTATTTTATTGATGTTATTGTTGCCAAATCTCGTCAGTTATGACTTTTTAAACATGCATCAAAATCATCATGCTTATATGATTGAAACAAGAATCAATAAAAAACAATATTATTTTGATATTTTTAAAAAGAATATCTTGATGACTTTTATTGTTATGTTGGTGATTCAAGGACTTATGGCACTGATTATTCACTTTTTTTACTTACCTATTCATTTTAATATGATGAATTATCCTATTGATTATTACTGTACAACTCAAGTCCTTGCACATAATGAACTCATTAGTTTTATTTTCTTTCTCATCTTCACTGCTTTAGGTTACAGTATTGTTTCTAGTCTTGTTTTCTCACTTCAAATCATCATTACCAATAAATATATCTATCGCTGTTTTGGTGTTATCTTTGGTATCCTTTTAGTGCTCATTCCAGCGCTTATTCAAGGTTATTTACCCATTCCTGAAGCTGCTTTTCTTCTCCAAATTAATAATCTAGTCGCTATTGGCATGGAAAATGTTCGGGTGAATCCATTTGGTTTATCCAATCTTTCTCTTTATTTTATCAGTGCTTTACTTTATAGTCTGCTTTCCATTATTTGTTTTGAAATTTTTATAAAGAGGAGACAAATCAATGATTAGAAAGTTTTATCATTTATTAGATTATCGTTTAGTGGTTTTACTGATTGGCATGTTATTGGCTTCACCAATCTTATGTGGCAAAAATACTTATACTATTTGTTTAATCTATTCACATTATTTAACTGTCTATATGAACAATATTTTTCTATTGATGACTTATCAATTGGCTTATCGTTTTAATAGTTTACATGCTTTTATGTTACTTAGAATTGGTGAAAAAAAATATTATCAAATGACTTATTTTTCACTTATTCTACTTGGTTTACTTTATACCTTTATGATTTATATAAGTTACTATTTTTTCTTTGGAGCTATTGAAATACAAAGTCTTTATATCACTGTTATTTATATGTTACTTAATATCATTGTTGTTTGTATAGAAAATACCATTATTTATTTACAAATTGGTCAAAAAAAGAATTTCCTTTATTTAGCTTTACCGATTTTCATTAATTTCTTATTTCATATTTTATTTAGTCAATTATTTTAGGAGGTCAATATGTTAGAAATATCAAAACTAAACAAATCATTTCATAAACATTCGGTTTTAAAAGATTTAGATTTAAAGATTGAAGATGGGGACTTTATTTATATTCATGGCATTAATGGTTCTGGGAAATCAACTTTATTTAAATTAATTTGTCATATTCTTGAAGCTGATACAGGTTGTATTGTCATGGATGAAGATGTGCATATAGGAGCCTTGATTGAAAATCCAGGTTTCTTAGAAAATGAAACTTTATTATTTAATTTACGTTTTTTAGCCTCTTTAAAACATCATTTTGATGAAACCCATGTTGCCAGATTATGTACACTTTTTCAACTTGATTTATATAGTCCGATTAAGATGAAAAACTATTCTTTAGGGATGCGTCAAAAGGCGGGAATTATTCAAGCTATTATGGAGAATCAAAATCTTATTTTATTAGATGAACCTACCCGTGGTCTTGATTTTGAGTCAGTAAAGATTTTTTGTCAGTTAGTTAATGATTTACATGAACAAGGCAAAACAATTATAATTGCTGCTCATGATTATTTAACTGACATTCATTATCAAACTATCTATCAACTTAAAAATGGACAAATCATCCAAGATCAAGACTTTAAAAATCATTATTCTTTATAGTCTATTGATTTTCTTTCTTTATCCACTCTATCAAGACATTCTATCCAAACTTATTTTCCATTATTCTCAAATAGACTTCCGTTATCTCATCTTTATGAGTATTCAAATCTTTTGGTGTTATCTCCTTTATCAAATTGTTTATCAATATATATGTTTATATACTTTTATGAGAATCAGATTATCAAAAAGTGAATGTTATGCTATATTGCTAAAACAAGTAAGCTTATATTTATGTTTCTACATTATTCTACATACTTTGATATTCTTTGTTATTTCTCAACAAATTCCCTTAAATATGCTTATTTTCAACCTCATTATTCAGCTATTTAGCTTCATTATTGTCTTGAATTTACAAAAATTTTGGAATTATAGTTACATTTTTATTATATTTATAATACTTTTGTGTCATTTTATTGTATAATAAAAATAGAAAAGCGAGGAATGAACATGGATAACAATATTGATAAAGCCAATGATTTGGTTTATAGCACTTTAAATCTTTTAAGAACATTAGAAAACCAAGATATTGATTTAAAAGAAAAAGAGGAATTCTTAAAAGCAATGGATACTTTAGAAGAAGTAAGACATCTTTTATATGAATTACGTAATGAAAGAAAGCTAGAGATGGCATAAAACGTACGCTTAGGCGTACGTTTTATTTTGTATATAAATCAATAAAATTAAAAACTGTTGAATAATAAGTTGATTCATCAACTGAACAGCTATTAGCATGTTTTGCTCCTTCAACAATAAGTTTTTGTTTAGGACAAGTTGCAGCTTGATACAATTCATCAAGCATGCTAAAAGGCACAAAATGATCTTCACGCCCATGGATAAAAAGCATTGGCGTTTGACTCTTTTTGACTTGTTCAATAGGTTGAACATCTTCTAAATAATAACCAGCTCGAACTTTTGTCACCAGACTAGCCATATGCATAGCCAACTCACTTTCAATTTCAGGCATATCTATATGTGATTTAAAAATATCCCAAACACTCGTATAACCACAATCCTCAATAATTGCTTTTACTGCCTGAGGGAGTTTTTCTCCAGCCACATTCATCACTGTTGCTCCTCCCATAGAAACACCATATAAAACAATCTTAGCATTTTGATTCTTCAAAAGAATATAATCAATCCACTTTAAAATATCTAAACGATCATCCCAGCCCATCCCAATATAATCACCTTCACTTAAACCATGTCCTCTTAAATCAGGAATCAACAAATTATAACCCTGTTTATAAAATTTTTTAATTGGTGCAATAATACTTGCGCCATCACCGCGATAACCATGTACCATAATCACATAGATGGGATGATCTTGTTCTATAAAATAACCATGAAGCTGTAAATGATCATCACTTTCAATAGAAACATTAACACTTTTTTCATTGAGCCAAAGTCTTGAAGCTTGTTCAACATCTTCATTTGTTTCTATTTTTTCTGAGATATTATGTTTGGCATAGGGATTGAGTGTATAATCATAAAGGTAATTTCCTACATATAAAGCTAAACAGCTTAAAACAATCAAACAAAAAACACTTATAAACACAATAACTTTAACAGCTTTTTTCATAGTATACCTCCCCCTATCGGCTATAATTTTATCTTCTATTATGCTATAATATAAACATAATAGGAGGTTAGAAAAATGGCATTTGTAAAAATTGATATTAAGGATTTAAAAATGAATCCATTTGTAGCCATTGGTAAAGAATGGATGTTGATTACTGCTGGTGATGAAAATCAAGTCAATACAATGACAGCTTCTTGGGGTGGCATGGGTGTACTTTGGAATAAAGATGTTGTTACTGCTTATATCCGTCCACAACGCTATACCAAAGAATTTGTTGATTCTCAAGATTGTTTCTCATTATCTTTTTTTGATGGATATAAAAAAGAACTTTCTTTATTAGGAACAGTTTCAGGACGTGATCAAAATAAGATTGAAGATGTTGATTTTCATATCACATATCTAGATAATGTTCCGACTTTCCAAGAAGCAAAACTTGTCTTTATCGTTGAAAAGCTCTACGCTGATACAATCAAACCAGAATGTTTTATTGATCATACAATTGATGAACAATGTTATCCACAAAAAGATTATCACATCATGTATATTGCTAAAATTAAAAGTGTTTATGTCCAAGAATAAGGCATAAACCTTTTTTATTACTTATTTATTTTATCCATATATGTAAGTTATAGACTATCGAGTTAAGAAAATTTGCATCCCACTTCCTGAAAAATCATCAGGAATCTTATGAAAACCACAATTTTCATAAAAACTTTCTTTTCCCTTTGCGGCAATTAAACAAACAGATGCACGTGATTCCATCATATCATAAGCCAAATGCAATAATTGTTCAATCATGTCATGTCCAATTCCTTGTCTTTGATAATTTGGATGAACAATAACATCAACTATAAAATCATAAGTTCCATCACCAATTAACCTTGCCATAGCAATACACTTATCATAATCATAAACACTTATGATAGCTAAACTATTTTTTAGCATAGTTGATATTTGTTTAGCTTCAAAAGTTTTCCATTTTACACTTTTTCTTAATTCATTAACGTCTTTTATTGTTATATAGTCTCGATACTGATACATAATAAACCTCCAATTAAGAAAAAAATGAAAGCCTAAGCTCCCATCTTCTCTTTATATTCTAAATATTCATCAAATGTAGATAGACGATCAATACATCCATCAGTTGTGAATTCAATAACTCTATTTGCAACTGTTTGAACAAATTGATGGTCATGCGAAGCAAATAAAATATTTTCTTTAAAACGCATAAGACCTTCATTTAAAGCTTGAATTGATTCAAGATCCAAATGGTTTGTTGGTTCATCAAGAATTAAGACATTACAGTTAGCCATCATCATTTTTGCTAACATACATCTGACCTTTTCTCCTCCTGATAAAACATTCGCTTTCTTTAATGCTTCTTCACCAGAGAATAAAACACGTCCTAACCAGCCTCTTAAATCTTGGTCATACACATCACCAACTGCATATTGTCTTAACCAATCAACTAATGTTAAATCACAGTCATCAAAATATTCATTATTATCTTTAGGGAAATAAGATTGAGAAGTTGTCACACCCCATTGGAATGTTCCTTCATAATCCTCAATTTCACCAGTAATAATCTTAAAGAATGTTGTTACTGCTAATTCATTATCAGAAACAAAAGCCACTTTATCTTTAGGTGAAATAGAAAAACTAACATTATTTAAAATCTTTTCCCCATTAAGTTCATAAGATAAACCTTCCACATTTAAAACAATATTTCCCACTTCACGATCAGGGGTAAACCCAATAAAAGGATATCTTCTTAGTGATGGTTTAATATCTACCATTTCTAAGTTATCTAATAATTTTTTACGAGATGTTGCTTGTTTTGCTTTAGAAGCATTGGCACTAAAACGAGCAATAAATTCTTCTAATTCTTTTTTCTTTGCTTCGGCTTTTTTATTAATTTCTTTTGCTTGTTTTAACATCATTTGTGAATATTCATACCAGAAATCATAGTTTCCAACATATAATTGAATTTTACTATAATCAATATCTGCAATATGTGTACAAACTTTATTTAAGAAATGTCTATCATGGGAAACAACAATCACTGTATTTGGGAAGTTTAATAAAAAGTTTTCTAACCAATTGATACTTTTTAAATCTAAGTGGTTTGTTGGTTCGTCCAATAATAAAACATCAGGATTTCCAAATAAAGCTTGAGCAAGTAAAACTTTTACTTTTTGTTGATCCCCTAATTCTTTCATTAATAAATGATGAAATTCACCACTAACCCCTAATCCATTTAATAAGATTTCAGCATCAGTTTCTGCATTCCAGCCATCCATTTCCATGAATTCACCTTCTAATTCAGCTAATTCCAAGCCGTCCTCATCATTAAAATCAGGTTTGCTATATAATTCTTCTTTTCTTTGCATAATTTCATATAAACGCTTATTTCCCATTAAAACCGTTTTAATGACTTCTTCTTCTTCATACGCAAAGTGATCTTGTTTTAATACAGACAATCTTTGTCCAGGCGTCATCACAACTTCACCTTTATTAGGCTCAATTTCACCAGATAATATTTTTAAAAATGTTGATTTCCCAGCTCCATTTGCCCCAATAATTCCATAACAATTTCCTTCTGTAAATTGAATAGAAACATTTTCAAATAAAGCCCGATCACCATATCTTAATGTTACATTTTGTGTTGATATCATGTATATATTTCTCCTTTTTTGCAAGTCCATTCTATTATACATGTTTCTAAGTTTTTTTCAACATATTATAAGATAAAAAGAAGTTGTATTAAAACAACTTCTAACTTTATATAAGGGAGGTTAAAATATTTTATTTATAAAACTTTGGATTCCAATAATCCTTATTTAATTCTAAGAAATCATCTAAAACTTCTTTTCCTTTACGATATGAAGGAACCGTTTTATTTAGTAAAATAGCTTGTAATGCTTTATCATATGAACCTTCTAAACAAGCTTCAACAGCTAATTTTTCATAACCCTTTTGAGCTTCCATTAAAGATTTATGGAATTGAGGAATATATCCAACAGCAACTGGTTCTACCCCTGATGCTCCTACATAACAAGGAACTTCCACAACAGCATCATGATTAAAATTACCAATCGCTCCATTATTCATAACATTTACAATAAATCTTTCACGCTTATCATTAATAATAGAACTTGCTAAATCAACAATATAATTACCATGTACACCTGAAATCAAATATGAATCTTTTGCTGATTGAGTTTCGATAACACGTTTACATTCTTGATAAACTGTTATTTCACGTCCGGCTAATACTGAATCTGCACGAGTAAACTCATGATCAAATTGTTCCATCATTTCATCATGGAAATAATAATATTGTAAATAACATAATGGCATAAAGTCTGGATAAGCCTTAAATCCTTTAATGACATTATTAAATGTTTTAAACCAATAGTCATCTAATTTTCCAGCATCTTGTGAAGCACTTAATCCTGTCACTTTTCCTGATAAAACATCTTCTCTTAATTGTGGTAAAAGATCTTCACCTTTTTTATTATAGATATTTGTATACCAACCAAAATGATTTAAACCAAAATATTTAAAAGTTAAATCTTTTTCATCATATCCTAAATAAGCTGCAACTTGTTCTTGTTGTGAAATTGGCATATCACAAATACACAACATTTTAGCTTGTGGATAAGTACGATAAACTGCTTCTGATACCATTGCTTCTGGATTTGAATAATTTAATAACCAAGCATTAGGACAAACTTCTAAAGCTGTTTTAACAATTTCTAAAATTGCTGGAATTGTTCTTAAGGCAAAAGCAAATCCCCCTAGACCACAAGTTTCTTGTCCAATTAATCCATGTTTATAACATGTATGTTCATCAACTGCTCTTTGTTCATTTCTTCCTGGTCGAATTTGAATAAAGACATAATCAGCCCCAGTTAATGCTTCTTTTAAATCAGTTGTCCAACTTGTTTTAATATCTGGGCGATGTTCACTCATATAAATTCTATTAAATTCACCCATATGATAAACACGATCATATTCAATATCATGTAAACATAATTCTGACATTTTGATTTCATCTGCTTTAGCTGTTAAAGCAGCTAAAATTCCTGGTGTATGTGTTGATCCTGCTCCAATAATAACAAATTTATTTCCCATAATAATATACTCTCCTTCTAATCTTCTAACATTTCTTTAAATTCTTTAGCAACTTTATTAACTTCTGTTCCAATAATAATTTGAATAGAAGTATCACTTAATTTCACAATTCCTTTAGCACCAGTTTTTTTAATATTAACTTCATTAACCAATGCTCCATCTTTTAATTCTAAACGCAATCTTGTTACACAACTTTCAACTTCTTCAATATTTTCTTTTCCACCAACATTTTGTAATAGTTTTTTAGCCATATATTGATAATTTGATGACTCTAATTTAATATTTAATTCTTCTTCAGAAATATCTTCTTCAATAATGAAATCATCTTCTCTACCTGGCGTCTTTAAATCAAATTTTTCAATCATAAACTTAAATCCAAAGTAGTAAATAAAGAAGAATACAATACCTACAGGTATAATAATCCATGCATTTGTTCCCATATTAAAATTCAAGACAAAATCAATAATACAGAAATTAATAGACATCCCCAAATGAACATCTAATAAATATAGAATTGCTCCAGCAGCCCCAGTTAAAATCGCATGGAAAGCATATAAACGAGGTGCCACAAACATAAATGAGAATTCTACTGGTTCAGTAATTCCAGCTACAAATGAAGTTAAAGCACCAGATGTCATTAAAGACTTTGTTTCAGCTTTTTTCTTTTCTTTTGCAGTTTTAGCAATCACAGCACAAGCTCCAGGTAAACCAAACATCATTGGAATAAAGAACATCGCCAAGAACAAACCAGCAGTTGGATCTCCTGCTAAGAAACGAGGAATCTCCCCTTTAACAACTTCACCACTCGCTGTAACAAATGAACCTAATTCATAATAAATATACGTATTCACAACATGATGTAAACCAATTGGAATTAATAAACGGTTTGTTAAACCAAAGACAAAGACTCCTAATGCTCCAGCACCGGCAATCCAAATCCCAAAACTATTTAAACCAGCTTGACAAGGTACCCAAATATAGCTGAAGGCAATTCCTAAAGGTACGGCAACCAATGGTGCCAAAGTTACAACAAACTTTTCACCTGTAAAGAATGAGAACATTTGAGGGGTTTTCCACTCTTTACTATAGTTATAAACAATTGCTGTCATAACCCCAACAACAATCCCAGCAAAAACCCCCATATTAATTGTTTCATTCATGAAAGTTAATACAGATTTAAAAACTGATAATGAAATGACTGCTCCAATAATTGGTATAGCTTTATCTTTTGCTTTGGCATAAGCAATCACAGCCCCCACAGCAAATAATAAATCCATCATTCCAAAAACAACCCATGCCGCATTCTCTAATACTGGCAAATTTAATAAATCGGCTGCACTTAAACGTGCAAGTAACCCTGCAACTGGTGTTGCAGCAATTGGAATCAGCATTGCTTTTCCCAATTTTGATAATTGTTTCATAATTCTGTTAAACATTTTTTTCCTCTCCTTTTGATATATTTTGATAAGTACATAATTCAAAATTGTCTTTCATGTACTTGACCAAGTCTTTTTGTTTAATAGCTTCAGCTTCAATGACTCTTGGATAAGCAAAACTAGACTCTGTTAAAATCTTATAATCTAAATATGCTGGATGCCACATCACTTCAATAATCTCATTTTGTAATGATGCCTCTTGAACCAAAGATATAATTTCTTCTGATAAAACTTTGACTTTATCCTCAATGTTTTCAATCTTATCACCTAAATTTTTCCATGGATCAATGAGTATATCATTACATTGAATATTCTCACTTGTTAAAATTGTTTTATCAGCAAAAGAATTTCTCACAGGTAAGTTATATTCTTTAGCTAACTTCTTAACAATTGATGGATTATTCTTAAATGTATGAATATGGTGATGGGAATCTAAATGCGTTGGTTGAATACCTGCTTGATAAACTTTTTCAATTTGAGCTTTCCATTCTGCATAAACTTCTTCATCACTGATGGATGTTGTTGCATCTTGATAAAATGCAAGTTTTTTAAAATTTCCATTTTCATCCACTAAAGTCTGATGTCCTTTTAAAAGTGGTTTTCCACAAGTTAATGTTAAGTGAACTCCAATTCCAAGTCCCGGATTTGCTTTAGCTAAAGCAATCGCATGATCAAATCCCATCATGGCTGGCATAATTGTTGTTGATGTTAAAACACCTTGTAGATAACTTTCAATAATCCCATAATTGATGGCTGGTGAATAACCAAAATCATCAGCATTGTTAATAATTCTCATGTTTTTCCTCCTTTTTTCCAAACAAAAAACCTAAAATATAAAATACATAAGTATCTCATATCCTAGGTTTTGCCTGCTTATTCAGTTACAATCCTAATTGCCTAATATTTGTGTTATATGAATCATTAAATAAACAATCTCTGCTCTATTCACATCACTCTCCAATTCTTTTTTTACAAATGCTACGATATATCGACTACAATCCAATAGTCTTGGATCATTTGCAACCAATAATTTATAAATATTTTCATTCACAATTGTCTCATCTCTTAATTCTTTATTCATAACACGTCCAATAAAGAATCTTAAATGTGTGACTAAACGCATATAAGCTAAAGAATCTCGGTCAATATTTATTTCAAAAACGGCTTCTATAATCTTAACAATATCTGTAACATATTGAAGCATTTCAAGGGAACGATTTTCTCTTTCTTTTTGATCTTCTGGTGTAAAATACAAAGCCATATATCCTGCTTCATCAACTGGTAATCTTACGCCCGTTTTTTCTTCAATATAATCAATCATCTTTAAACTCAAATCAAATTCTTCTTTCCAAATGGTTTTAACTTCCATTAAAACCAAATTTGGTAAAAGGATTCCTTCTTTTGTACGTTGTATGGCTCCAGCAATATGATCTGTAAAATTCATAAAAGTTGATAATGTCATCTTTTTTCCTAAAACAGTTTCTGCTTGTCGAAGTATTTCTTCACTTAAACCAAAATATTCTTTTGGAACCCTTTGAACCAATTGGTTCATTTTCTTTTTCTTTCCATCATCTAAGACAAATTTTTGAGTGACCTTATTCATTTCAACAGAATCACCAATTTTTTTCTTAAAACCAAGTCCTGCCCCTGTCAAAATGATTTCTTCACCTTTTTTATTGAGGCAACTTACAACATTATTGTTATAAATTTTTAGAATTTCCAAATTCTTGACCTCCTTCATACTTTTAATATTCTATCATTGTCGTTGTACCTGACTGACAATTTTCAACTGATAATTTTTTTAAACTCTTACCGTTATCATTTAAAATGATAACTGGTGTAACTAAGGATATTCCTTCTTGATGAAAAAACTCTACATCAACTTTTATAACTGGTGTTCCTTTTTTAACCTTGTCTCCAACTTTGACAAGTGGCTGAAAACCTTGTCCCTTCTTCATAACAGTATCTAAACCAATATGAATCAAAAGTTCTATTCCATCGGTTGATTTTATTCCAAAAGCATGTTTAGTTTCAGGAATCAATACAATCTCACCATCACAAGGAGCTACAAAGATATCATCAGTTGGTTGAATAGCTATGCCGTCTCCCATCATTCCTGATGAAAAGACTTCATCTTTAACATCACTTAAAGGAATCACTTGACCACTGACTGGTGCAACAATTGTTTTCTTTTTCTTTAAAATATTAAACATATCATTTCCTCCAAAAAAATAAAGGCAAAGACATCTTAAAATAAGAAATCTTTGCCTAATTGAATAGTTACAAATCAAATATAGTTTTTGTTTACATCTATACTCTAGCAAAAGATTTCCTTCATGTCAATAGTTTTTTAAGCGTTTTCATTTCAATCTAATAATTCTTTAAATTCCCTTGCTATTTTATTAACATTAGCTCCAATAATAATTTGAATTTCATGTTCGCCAAATCGCATGATTCCTTTTGAACCACATTGTTTTAATTTTTCTTCATTAACTAACTTTGTATTCTTTAATTCTATACGTAATCTTGTTGTACATGCTTCAACATCAATTACATTAGCTTTTCCTCCAACATATTTTAAAATATTCTCTGCAGTATTTTGGTATTGAGATCCATTTAAAATGGCTTCAAGTTCTTTTTCTATATTCTGATTTTCTGCATTATCTTCTCTACCTGGTGTTTTTAAATCAAAATGTTCGATTGCTAATTGAAATGAACAATCATAAAGGAAAAAGAAGAAAATACCCACGGGTATAATAATCCATGCATTTTGTCCCATATTAAAATTCATAATATAATCTATGACACAAAAATTAACCGATATTCCTAAATGAACATTCATTAAATAAAGAATAACTCCAGAAAATCCAGTAAAAAATGCATGTAAAATATACAATTGTGGAGCAACAAACATAAACGAAAATTCAATAGGCTCTGTAATCCCAGAAATAAAACTGGTAATTGCACTTGAAAACATAAATGCTTTTATCTTTTGTTTATTAACCTTTGCCTTTTTATAGATTGCATGACAGACTCCTGGTAAACCAAACATCATCGGAATAAAAAACATTGCTAAAAATAATCCTGCCGTTGGATCGCCGGCGAGAAAACGAGGTAATTCACCTTTCACAACTTCTCCAGAAGCACTTACAAAGGTTCCGAGTTCATAATAAATATATGAATTTAAAACATGGTGTAAACCAGTTGGAATCAATAAACGATTAAGTAGACCATAGATAAATATTCCAATTGCCCCAGCACTTGCTATCCAAACACCAAAATCATTTAAACCAGATTGAATAGGAAGCCAAACATAACTACAAATATTAGCTAAAACAATCGCAACCAAAGGAGCTAAAGTGACAACTAGCTTCTCACCTCTAAAAAAGATAAATATCTCTGGAATTTTCCACTCTTTACTATAGTTAAAAACAATCGCTGTCATAACGCCTACTAAAATTCCAGCAAAAACTCCCATATCAATTGAAGGATCAATAAATGATAATACAGATTTAAAAACTTCTAAAGATACAATCGCTCCAATAATTGGTATAGCTTTATCTTTGACTTTTGCATATGCCATGACAGAGCCTATCGCAAATAATAAATCCATCATTGAAAAAACAACCCAAGAAGCATTTTCTATCATTGGTAAGTTTAACATATCTGATGCACTGATACGCGCTAATAAGCCAGCAATTGGTGTTGCGGCAAGCGGTACAAACATAGCTCTACCTAATTTTGATAACTGATTCATCACCCAACTTAATAACTTTTTCATTTTTTCGCTCCTTAATCATACGTAATTCAATGAAAGAATCTTATTATATAATAAAATACTCTTTTCAGAAAAACAACATGATTTAATAAAAAGAGTTTTCTTTTACTATTCCCTTTTGATAAGCTACAAGTAATTCCTTTAAATCATTGATTTGAGACTTTAAAACATTTCCAATATCACAATCCTTATTTTTAATTCTTAAATATGTTTGAATGATTTCTACTTTTGGTGTCAAACATAATAACCCCTCTTTAGCACTCTTTTGATAAGGAAGATGTTGTGCTAATTTTAAGTGTTGTGAATCAAAGATTAATGTGTAACCAGCATTTCCTGTTTTTTCCTGATATGCTTTAGATATTCCACCATCAATTACATATAATAGACCATTTGCTTTAATTGGCTTTTGACCATCTTTTATTCTTACAGGAACATGACCATTTATAATGTGACCTTTAGTTATACCAAAATGATTAAGAATCATTTGACATGTTGATTCTTTTTCTATCCATTTGTAATAAGGATCCATATTTTCCTGTTGTAAATGTTTATCATCTAAAAAGTGTTTTTCAAAAAGTGTTAATTGACTTTTACCAAATAAAGGAGATGATGATGAACACCATAAAAACCACATCATATCTATATCTTCTTGCTTATGTTCATAATAAGCCCGTTTAGCAATACATTGAAGTTCATCTAATAAAGCTTTTCCTTTTAATATTTTTCCCTGAATCAAAATTTCTTTAAAGTTTCCATTATGATCTAAAGGGATACAACCATGAAACATTAAATTTTGATTCATTGTTTTATACATATGACCGTGTGTATATAAAAAATGAATATGATTTTGTAATCTTTGACTTTTTTGAAATGAATAAATGAGCGTTTCCATTAATTGATTTTCTTTTTTGGTTAATATCAAAGGTGTTACATGTGATACAGTAGGAAGAAAATCATCTTTTAGAGGATAAGTTTTAGTCATAAATTTAACATTTTTACTTTGAAAATCAATCTTTTCTAACCAAATCACTTTATCTTGATAGTCATTTGGATACCGATGAATGAGTTGTCCTTCTAACTTTAATTGAATAATTGTTATTGCTTTATACATTTTTGCAACCAAATCCAAATCTGCTTTATCATATTTATTTTTATCTAAAACATGTGGTTGAAATGATAAACATGAATCAGTTTGATAAACTTCTCTTGCAAAGTCACTTAATGCTCTTAAATTAATACCATAGCCTATTTCCAACAAATCTAAATGATTGTAACTCAAAGCTATCCTTACCACATTAGCAACCAATGCTGGTTGTCCACAGGCTGCACCCATCCATGAAATATCATGATTTCCCCATTGAATGTCAACTTGATCATAAGTCATCAGTTCATCAATAATTAAATCAGGACGTGGTCCTCGATCAAAAATATCACCAATAATATGAATATAATCAATACATATTCTTTGAATAAACTCACAAAGTGAAATCATAAAAATTTCTATACAATTTATTTCAAGTAATGAAACAATTATTTGATGATAATAATCTAACATATATTCACTTTCATAGCAACTTAGCATTTCTTGCATAATATAAGCAAATTCTTTAGGTAATTTTTTATAAACTTTAGAACGTGTATATTTGGTAGAACAAAACTTTGCAAGTTGAATTAAATAAATGATTGTTTTTTCGTACCATCGCTTTCTTAAAGTTCCTTGTAAAGGCAATAATTCTAATTGTTTTTGTGGATAATAAATAAAATGAGCTAATTTTTCTCTTTCTAAGGAACTTAATTGACATTGAAATAATAAATCAATTTTATCTTTAATAACGCCTGAAGCACTCTTTAACAAATGTAAAAAGGCAGAATGTTCTCCATGTAAATCACTAAAAAAGAACTCTGTTCCTTTAGGTAAAGATAAAATTGTTTTCAAATTTATAATTTCACTTATAACTTCTTGTTTATTGACAAAGCGATGAGCCAATAATTCCAAATATCTTTGTTCCATAATATCCTCCTTTAATATGCGAAAATGCCACATATTCGTGACATTTTCAAGTAAGTATGAAATTTTATTATATCCAACCATGTCTCAAACAAGCATGATAGATACCATCTTCAATATTAGCTTCAGTTACTTCTGACGCTATCTTTTTTAAATCATCACAAGCATTTCCCATTGCAATTGTATAATAATCCCCACTAAACATATCTATATCATTGTAGTCATCACCAAAAACGACAACATCATGAATGTCTGCTTGTAAATAATCCATCATTTTGATAATTCCTGCCTTTTTTTGATCTGGTTGAAACATCAAATAATCTTTTTCAAAACGTAAATGTCCTACTTTTTCTTTAGTCGTTAATAGATATTCTTCTGATGATGGAATGGAAACATACAATTTATAGATATTTTCAAATTTTTCAAATTGATAATCTAAATCAAAGAAGTATGTTGTTGGCTCTTTACGAAAACCAGCTTGTTTTAAAAACAACATGTCTTTTCCATAAACTTCCTGATTATCATCAGGAGCAACTAAAACTCCATAGCCAAGTTGTTGACATTGATGAATAATATCAAGACAATATTGAAAATTTAATGGAGCATTTTCAATTAATTGATTATCAATAACTATACCATGACCACCATTACAAACCATATTCGTTAGACCAATATCTTGCATAAAGTGTATTGCTTTATAATGCGCACGACCAGTTGCCAAAGCTACAAAGTGTCCTTTTTCTTGTAAGAGATGTAATGTTTTAAGGGCAGATGGAACAATTTTTTTACTCTTTCGATCAGTTAGTGTTCCATCAATATCAAAGAAAAAATATTTCTTATTCAAAAGGATAAATCATTCCCCATTGTTTTCTAATTTCTGTTAACGTTGCCATAACATCCCTGATATACCCTAAATTTTCTTGACCTTTATGATTGTGGACATAATCCTGCATATCTAAAATTTCATAATCTAAAGCTTTGGCACTTTCTCCAAGTTTAATTGTTTCAACATGACCATCGTTAGTAAAAGTAATTGTTGCTTCATCACCACGTGGATAATTATTAACTTCAATGTATCCTTTTTCACCTGCAACAACACCACGTTTTGGTTGTTTTGCTCGCATTGTAAGTGCCATAACAGCCATTTGTCCCTCAGGATTTCTCAGAATAATTCCAGATGTTTCATCAACACCTGTTTCAAAATAATTTGCCGTTGTTAAAACCGTGTTTGCTTTACTTGTCATAAAGTATCTTGCAAAACTTGTTGCATAAACCCCAATATCCAACAATGCTCCACCAGCCAATTCTTTTGCAAAGAAACGATTTTTAACATCATATTCTTTACAACTTCCAAAATTCACTTGTACCATTTTTACTTCACCAATCACACCACTATCAACAATCTCTTTTAATTTCTTAAATAATGGCATATGAAATAATGTGACACCATCGCAAATCACAAGATTTTTTTCTTCAGCAATTGCGACTGCTTCCTCTAATTGTTGTGAATTAACTGTAATTGCTTTTTCACAAAAAACATGTTTTCCTGCATTTAATGCTTCTATAAGAAATTGATAATGTAAATTATGAGGAGTAGCAATATAAATAATATCAATATTCTCATCCTCAATCATTTCTGAAGCACTCCCATATGCTTTTTTTACATGAAATTCATTAGCATATTTTTGTGCTGCTTCTTTTGTTACATCACAAACTGCATAAATTTCACCATTGACACGATTAAGTGCTTCACCCATTTCATGAGCAATCCATCCAGTTCCTAAAATTCCCCAGTTCAATCTTTCCATTATTTTCTCCTCCTATTTTATAACTCTTACATGGGCATCATCAACTGAAATTACTGATGTAACAAGTCCCACAAATAATGATGTTTCTACAATCCCAACAATATTATTAAGATCATTGTTTAATTTTTTGATATCTTTAACATGTTGAAATGAAGCATCCATAATAAAGTTTCCATGATCACTCATTGTAAATCCATCTTTTGCCTTTGATGAACGCATATGTACTTTTCCACCCAATTGTTCAATTTGTTTTTTCACAATTGACATACTTTCAGGAATGATTTCAAGTGTAACACTATGATGAAAAGGTAAGGTTTCATAGACTTTTGATTCATCTACAAGTAAAACATATTGCTTTGCCATAGCGGCAATAATTTTTTCTTTTGTATGAATAGCGCCACCTGATTTTAAGGCATTTAGCTTTAAATCAACTTCATCGCACCCATCAAAAGCAATATCAATGTTATCAACAGACCATGTTGGAAGTAATGGTAATTGGTATTGTAAACACAATTGAGCTGTTTGATAAGATGGAGTCACAACTTGAATATCTTTTTTTTCTTGAGAAAGATATTCAACTAGATATGCGACTGTACTTCCACCACCCAAACCAATAATCATTCCATCCTGAATGTATTTTAAAGCTTCTAATGCACACTTTCTTTTCATTAACAATTCTCCTCCTTTAATGGTTTTTTAAGCATTGAAAGAACCATACACCCAACAATCATTCCAGCAATGATAGCTAAAGCATACATCAAAGGGTTGCCAATAGTTGGTAAAACAAAGATTCCACCATGAGGAGCACGTAAACTACAACCAAAGAACATTGATAAACCTCCAGCAACAGCTGAACCAGCTATACATGAAGGGATAACTCTTAATGGATCTTTTGCAGCAAATGGTATAGCTCCTTCAGAAATAAAAGCTAAGCCCATAACATAATTAACTAAACCAGAATTTTGTTCATCTTTTGTCCATCTATTTTTAAACAAAGTCGTACTTAAAGCAATAGCCAAAGGCGGAATCATACCACCGGCCATGACAGCGGCCATAATTTCAAAGTTTCCTTCTGCAAGTTGTGAAGTTGCAAAAACATAAGAAGCTTTATTAATTGGACCACCCATATCTGTTGATTGCATTCCTGCCACAACAATACCTAATAAAACTTTACTTGTTCCACCCATACTATTGAGCATATTGCTTAAACCAGTATTTATAGCACCTACAAAAGGATTAATAAATGTTGTTAAAACAGAAACTATTAAAATACCAAGAACTGGATAAATCAAAATAGGTTTAATTCCATCTAATGATTTTGGTAGATGTGAAAAGACTTTCTTTAATCCTAAAACCAGATAACCACCTAAAAATCCTGCTAATAAAGCTCCTAGGAATCCAGCATTCACATCTCCTCCAGCTGGATTAGCAAAAGTACATCCCATTTTCGCAACAATACCACCAATAAATCCAACTGCCAAACCAGGACGATCAGCAATAGACATTGCTATATATCCAGCAAGTATTGGTAACATCAAACCAAAAGCTTGTTCTCCAATCGTTTTTAAATAAGCAGCAAGTGGCGTATTCTTACCAAAATTAGCTGGATTAATTGAGTAATCATCAAATAAAAAAGCTAAAGCAATTAAGATTCCACCACCAATAACAAATGGTAACATATGACTAACACCATTCATTAAATGTTTATAGATAGAATGTCCTACTCCTTCACTAGTTGAATTTTCTACCATTTCTTCTCCATCATGATGATAAATAGGTACTTGATGATCAATGATTTTTTGAATCAATTCCTTTGGTTTTTGGATTCCCTGTGTTACACTTACTGACAAAACAGGTTTGCCATCAAAACGTGACATCTCAACATTTTTATCAGCTGCAATTATAATCCCATCAGATGCATCAATTTCACTTTGAGTTAAGATATTCTGTGCTCCATCAGCTCCATTAGTTTCAGCTTTTAGTGGATATCCCATTTCTTCTCCAGCTTTTGTTAAATTTTCAGCAGCCATAAAAGTATGTGCAATACCGGTTGGACAAGCTGTGACTGCTAAAACTCGATAAAAATTATTCATTTTACCATTTTTTTCTTGAGCATCTTTTAATGCTTCTTGTTTATCAATAATATCAAGAAATTCCCTAGGGGTTTTGGCATCAATTAATTTTTGTCTGAAAGATTCATCCATTAATAGTGTTGATAATTTTGCTAATGCCTGTAAATGAATATTTCCACCATCAACTGGAGCAGCAATCATAAAACACAAATAAACAGGTTGTCCATCTAAAGATTCATAATCTACACCATTTTTAATTGTCATAGCTGCTAGCCCAGGTTTTTTCACTGCTGCAACTTGCGCATGAGGAATCGCTATTCCCTCTCCAATACCAGTTGTACTTAGCGATTCTCTTTTTAGAATTCCTTCTTTATAATCTTTAACATTTGTAATTTTTCCACTAGCATCCATTAAATCAATCAATGTATCAATCGTTTCTAATTTTGATGATACACTTACATTTAAGGCAATTGATCTGATATCTAATAATTCTGTAATTTTCATTTTCATTTCTCCTCTACAATTGTTTTAATAATTCATAAATCTTAGCCTGTGTTGCTAATCCATTACTAAAAGCTGTTGCTCCTCCAGCAGCAGTTGCTAGTTTTAAAGTTTCATGATAATCCAAACGAGATAAATACCCTGCAATAAATCCAGCTACCATTGAATCACCTGCTCCAACAGAATTTTTAACCTCTCCTCGACAAACACCTTGAAGATGTTTTACACCATTTTCATCAATTAATAATGCCCCATCTTTAGCCATTGAAATCAAAACATTTCTTGCTCCCATATCTTGAAGCTTTCTTGCATATTTTTCGATATCTTCAATATTTTTTATCTCTGTATGAAATAATTCTGCTAATTCGTGATTATTTGGTTTGATTAGAAAAGGATGGTAAATAAGTGTGTCTAACAAGAGTTGTCCAGTTGCATCAACTATTGTTTTTATCTTTCGATTAGCTATAACTTCTAATAAGTCACAGTAAACATTTTGTGATAACGAAGAAGGGACACTCCCAGATAGAACCAAAATATCTTCATCATTCATATTTTTTATTTGCTGTAATAATTTTTCAAAATCATCCTTTTCGACAATTGGTCCTAATCCATTGATTTCTGTTTCTTGTTGGCTATGTATTTTCATATTGATTCGTGTCATTCCTTGATTAACTTGAATCATTTGTGACATTAATTTCAGCTCCTCTTTAAGACCTCGTTGTAATTCCTGTCCAGTAAAACCTGCAGTAAATCCTAAACAAGTACTTTCGAAACCTAATTCTTTTAAGACACAGGCAACATTAATGCCTTTTCCCCCAAAAAATATATGTTCATTTTCAACCCGATTGACATCACCAATATTGAAATGAGGTAAATCAACAACATAGTCTAAAGCCGGATTCATTGTAACTGTGTATATCATTTTCTCACATCTCCTTTTCATGAAAATTTATTTCACAAAAGAATCATACCATGATGTTATAATTTCGTCAATACTTTTTATATGAAATTTATTTTCTTTTATAAATATAAAAAAACCAGGAATACCCTGGTTAAAACTTATCTCCAGCAATTGCATTTTCATGTCTTGCAATAGATTTATAAGCATCCTCTTTCATTGATGTTAAAAATAAGTATAGTATTTCAATGACAGTCGTTGCTGAGACTCTTGAAAAACAATAACCATCAAGAAATAATTTTTCACGTGTAGCTGTCGTAATATGATAATCACTAGCTTTAGCTATTGTTGATTGATCATTATTCGTAATTGAAATAGAAATTGCTCCAACTTCTTTCGCTGCTTCCATAGCTGTTATCACACCTCGTGATTCACCTGAATTAGAGATTGCAATCACAACATCATTTTTCTTCATATTATAAATATAACCTATTTGATTTTCCCAAATCGTTGAAGATACAGCCGGGATTCCAATTTGATTGAATTTAAACGTTCCATCAATAGCAACCGGTATAGTGTTTCCTACTGCTACAAATTGAACAGCATGCGCATGATAAATAACATTTAAAATTTCTGAGAGTTGGGTATTATCCATCATAGAAACTGTTTGCTTTAATTCTTCAATCTTATTAGCCAAAATATTTTGCAAAGATTGACTTATATCATCAGCAGAAATATGATTAGAAACTTTGACTTCACTCGTATCTAAATCAACCATTTCTTTTGCCAAAGAAATTTTTAAATGATGAAAACCTTTTACTCCAATTTTTTTACAAAAACGTGACACTGATGCTTCACTTGCTCCACTTGCTAAAGCTAATTCACCAACAGTCATATCCACAACATCTTGATAATGATTTAAAATATATTTTGCAATCTTCTTTTCAGAATCAAAGAAACTGTCAAAGGATGAGCAAATCGTATCCATTACTGTTTTTTCCATAATACCTCCTATAAATATAAATTTTATAATATTTTATTCCATGAATATTTATTTCACAATAATCATAAAGCATATTATAAAAAATCTCAAGATATTCTTTTAGTTTTGAACATTATGATGAAACGTTGGAGACTTATCATCAATAACTTCAAATTGATATCCCTTTTTTATAAGATAATCTATAATATAAGGCAATGCCTTTACAGTATTCTCTTGATTTGCACTATCATGCATTAAAAACATAATATCTTCTCTATCTCCAATTTCTTCTATTGCCTTTTTCTTTAATCCACTTATTGTTTTAATCCCTTCACCATCACCATTGATTGATGTCCAATCATAATATTGATAACCTAAATCAATGACTTTTCTCGTTAATCTTTTCATAATACCCACATTATATTTCTTCGAAACTAAATTACTTGATCCACCTGGAAATCGTATAAATTTTGTATTCACTCCCGTTTGTTCATAAACCACATCTTTAATTTTATTTAAATCACTCAAATAATTTTTTAGTGAACCATAAATATATTCATAATCATGGCTATACGTATGAAGTCCAATGGCATGTCCTTTTTGATAGGCTTCTTTGATATAATGTGCATCTTTAGGAGAAGTTCCAGTGACAAAGAAAGTCGCTTTGATATGATATTTATCTAGAATTTTTAATATTTTGGGTGTATTGACTGAAGGACCATCATCAAATGTTAAATAACAAGTTTTTTGTCCATCGTTTCTTGCTTCTCGATTAGCATATTGGCTTAAAACTTCAATATCTCTGGCATAGGTTTCTTTATTTCCACTTTTATCTTCTACATGATAATAAACTTCATATTCCCCTACTTTACGGATATTTAAATGAGAATCATCTATTGTAAGCTTTGGTGATGTGTCATGGTCATCTTTAACCTTAATTCCTTTTTTTAAGTCTATTTCATCTCCAATTAACATTGTTATGGGGGTTAATCCACTGATAGTTGGAGCTTCATGATCTTTATCTTCAACTAAAACATAAGCATTTTTTTCCGTTTTATTTTCATAAGCATCTTCTACAACAACACAAACTTTATATGTTTTGACTTCATTAAATAAATAATCTTCTTTAAAGTAAACAATTGTTTTCGAATCATCTTGGATATTTTTCACTAAGCTTTTGGGATTGACTTTATCATTTCTTAGTATTTTTGCATTGATGACTTCAAATTGGGGTGCTAACATATCATCAATAAAGACTTTGAGTGTGAATGTTTTCTTTTTATAATGATAATGAATTTGATATTCTCCTAGTTTATTATTATTAACTTGATTATCTATTTTTAATTCTTCTATATCCATATGTGAGACTTCTTCAATATAATCATATGGTTCAACCTTAGCATGTAAAGAAAGATGTATCTCATCTTGAATAAAATGAATATGTGGCTGTTGTGAAAAATAAAATATTCCACCAATCAAAATTATCACTAGTAAAAAAAAGACTTTCTTCATATGTATCACCAAGATACTATATGATTGAAAAGTCTTTTTCAGTCCTATTTTTGAAAATATTCTTCAATAATTTCTTTTTCACTAAATGGTGTTTTCACTTCATCATAAATAATATAATCTTCATGCCCTTTTCCTAAACATAAGATAATATCATCCTTTTTCGCATGAGCCAAAGCATAATGAATCGCTTCTTTACGATCTTCAATAATGATATATTCACCACCAACACGATTAATCCCTGTAACGATATCTTCACAGATTTGTCTTGTACTTTCACCACGTGGATTATCCGCTGTCACAATTGAATACGCATGATGTCTAGCAACCACTTCACCAACATCATAGCGACGCTTTTTATCACGTTTTCCACCAGCCCCATAAACACAATAAATACGATGAGGATGGTATTCTTCCATTGTTTCTAAAATACTCTCAAATGAGAAGGCATTATGAGCATAGTCAATAATTACTGTATAATCTTGCTGAACAGGAACAATTTCAACACGTCCTCTTACTCGTACTTTTGTTAATGCCTCTTGGATATATTTTGTTTCGATTTTCAAAAGATGACAAATCATAATCGCAACTAATGAATTATAAACACTAAAACGTCCTGGGATATCAGTTTGAAATGCTGCATTTATTTCACCAGTTGTTTGGAAAGATACTCCTAAAGTTCCTTGTCCTTGATATAATTGAATATCAGTAGCTTTTAAATCACTGGCTTGATGAATTGAATATGTTTTGATTTGACATGCAGCTTGATCAATCATATCTTGATAATGTTCATCATCTTTATTAAAGATACCGACTTTACACATTTGAAATAACATCTTCTTACATGCCATATAATGTTCAAAAGAAGAATGTTCATTTTTTCCAATATGATCAGGTGATAAATTGGTAAACACACCATAATCAAAATCAATTCCCGCTACACGATTTAACATCAATCCTTGTGAAGAAACTTCCATAACACAATATTCACAACCACTTTCTACCATTTCATTCATTAAACGTTGTAATTCAAATGATTCAGGTGTTGTATTTTTTGTTTTTTGAAATTTTCCATTCACAATTGAACCAATTGTTCCTATAATTCCTACTTTTTTACCAGCATTTTGTAAAATAGATTCAACCATATAAGAAGTTGTTGTTTTTCCTTTAGTTCCAGTTAAACCGATCACTGTCATTTTACGACTAGGATGATCAAAGAAGGCACATGATAAAAAAGCTAAAGCCTTTCTAGCATTTTCAACTTGTAAATAAGTAATTCCTGCTTGATAAGGAACTTCTCTTTCTACAACAATAACTTTTGCTCCTTTATTAATAACTTGATCAATAAAATCATGTCCATCAACATTTGCTCCAGGGATACAGACAAACAAACTGTTATCCACAACTAAACGTGAATCATAGTCTATTTGACTGACTTCTTGTGATAAATCTCCTTGAATGAATTGATAATCTATTTCTTCTAATAATTTTTCTAATTTCATTTTTCTCACCATTTCCATTATAGCTTCTTTTCATCTTGAATAAAAGAAAAAATCATCCAAAGATGATTATAATCTTGTTAATTTCAAATCTCCGCTTTTAATATAATTCAGTTTTCTAAAAGCGCGATACATCCCAAAACAAATAATTATTGGTAAAAGAACATCAACAAGAATCAATGGTAACCAAAATGATGTTCCCATTACTTGGATACATTCTAATAAACCAACCAATCCAGCAGTTCCCATACCTGAACCAACGGCTGTACACTTGATTCCTAATATTGCCGAAGAAATAACCCCAGTGATTAAACTTGCAACAATTGGTGGTAACCATATAAGTGGACGTTTAACAATGTTTTTAAACTGTAACATACTTGTTCCTATGCCAATCGCAATTACATCTCCAATACTATTATCGTCCATCGACATAATTGCTAAACCAACCATTTGAGCACAGCATCCTGCTAGTGCAGCTCCAGCAGCCAAACCGTTGAGTCCAAGCATAATCCCAATCGCAGCCGAAGAAATAGGTGCTGTTAAAGCCATTCCCATTAAAACAGCAACAACCATTCCCATAAAGATCGGTTGCATTTCTACTCCTTGATTAATTAAGTCACCAATCCAAATAATCAATTGACTAATGTATGGTCCTATAAAACGTGTTATAATCCCTGCACATAAAATAGATGTAAAAGGAACTAATAAAATATCTAGTGGTGTCTTATCTTGAACAAGTTTCGTCGCTTCAACTGCCACAATTACAGCTAAATAAGCAGAAATAGGGTTTCCTACTGCAACACTCACATTACCTTGATGAATAGAAAATGTTCCTGCGCCAATAGCTCCAGCAATAACCGCTGAAATCATATTTAAGCCCTTCGCCTCAATAACAATCCCTATTCCAACTCCAATGGCCGGTCCCATTAAATAACTTGCTAAACTTCCCCAAGTCACAAAATCTTGAATATGTAAAGCAATTCCAACCTGTTTTAAAATTGTTCCAATAATTAAACTTGCAAAAAAACCATATGCCATTCCATTTAAAGTTTTAACAATATAATTTTCTTTTGATGCTTTTGCCATTATTTTTCCTCCTATTATGCCGTTGTTATATTCTTTGCCCATCTTCCTTTTTTAAAAAAATAGGTTGCTATAAAAAGTTTCATAATATCACTAGCTTCTACAATCGTAAATAAGTAAACCAATGAAATATTTGTAAACATAGATAATACTGTCGAAATCAAAACCCCAGCACCCCATAAGAATCCTGAATCCATCAACATTGTAGAAAAAGTATCTCCACCAGCCCTTAGAGTAAAGAAAACACAAGCATTATAACAATAAACTGGTAATAAACAAGATTTAATTGTTAATAATGTAACAATCGTCTTTTTAATAATATCTTCAACATTATAAAATGACGCAATAATTGGAGCAATCGATACAAAAATACTTGCAATAACAATAGCTATCATAACTCCAAAAGCAATAAGTTTATAAGCATTATCCCTTGCTTCACTAATCTGATTAGCCCCCAGACGATTGCCAATTAAAATCGAAACAGCACTAGATAAACCACTAAAAATAATATAAGCAATTTGCATAACTGTATCAACAACACTAATTGCTGGAATAAGACTTTCATTGCAACGCATATATGATAAGAATATAATTGATAGTCCTAATGAAAAGAAAATTTCATTTGCTGTTAAAGGGATGGCCTTTTTAATCATTGAACGTATTAATGGAACATCTAAATGCAATAACCCAGAAATTGAAAAAGTAAATAAATATTTTTTTCTTAAAAGTAAAACAAGATAAATTCCTAATTCTAAAAATCTAGCAATAGATGTTGCAATTGCTGCTCCTTGTACTCCTAAAGCAGGAAGTCCTAAATGACCAAAGATTAAAATAAAATTTAATGTTGTATTGGTTAAAACTGTAATACTTCCAATAACCAATTGAATCTTATTAATTCCTACAGCACGCAAAGCCATCATAATACTAAAACTAAAAGCATAAGGAATGTATGTTAAAACAGCAAATTGAATATAACGCATACTTTCATCAATAACTGCCTGAGAAGATGAAAAGATTTCAATCAACTGTCTTGGTATTATCAATAACGCTATAACAAATCCTATTGCTACCAATAACCCACATGCAAGATTGATATCTAAAATCTTTTGACATTTTCGATGATCCTTTGCCCCATAATATTGTGCAATAAAGATTCCTGCTGCCCCACATATTCCAAAAAGTGTTGAATTAAAAATCAAATAAATACGATTTGCTACAGTAACCGATGTTAACGCTAAGCTCCCAACGCTCCCAATCATGATATTATCAATTAAATTAACAAAACTTGTGACAAATTGCTGAGCCATAATTGGCAAAGCAATTGATAGTGTTGTTAAATAAAATGTTTTATTTCCCAAAAACTTTTTCATACAAACTCCCTTTTATTTTTTCTTATTTGTTAAATCCGGAAAGGCTTTAATAATACGATGATACATCAAATTCTTTCCTTTTATAAAATTCTTATAAGCTGGCTTATCATTCATCTTTAATGTTTCTAATACATCATAGAAATTCTTTCTTCCTGACTCAAAACCATCAAATGCCTTTTCAGCATACATTTCTACATCTTTGATAAATCCATCCAAACGTTCTTCTAAATGCGCTAAAGCAATAATTGTCACAATCATATCTAATACAAGTAGTGTTGTTAGTGATGTAGCAACAACAACCAACATCAACATACCATGATTTAAAATACGTTCCATGAGTGCTGGCTGAATAAACTTTACAGCTACTACACTAAATAAACCAAAAACCAAAAAGCCTTCTAAACAAACTCTCCCATTCACATTAAAAGCTTTATCACTATAATCCCACCAACGTCTATGATACAGTTTTTCCATTGCCCATGATGTGAAATATTCAATCACACAAGCAACAAAAGCACCGCCAATAAAAATAGATAAATAAGTTTCATGAACAGAGAACAATAAAGAAACACTCAATGCTCCTACACCATAAATAGGTACAATTGGACCATTTAAAAAACCACTATTTTTTATTTTCCCACCTGTAATCACTGGACAAATAAAAGATTCCCATACCCATCCAGCAAAACCATACACATAAAATGAAATCAACAATGCACTTATATATTTTTCCATTTTTTCTCCTTATATAAATAAAAAGCGTTACATCAGTAACGAGCTACGACTTTTCAACTATCTTGTAGATATCATAGCACAAAGGTCTATCAAATTCAATAAAACTCAAAAATAAAAACTCGTATCAATGATACGAGTTAGATTGCAATTGGTGGAGCTTAGCGGGATCGAACCGCTGACCTCCTGCGTGCAAAGCAGGCGCTCTCCCATCTGAGCTAAAGCCCCAATTCAAATATATATATGGTGGGCCTGAATGGATTTGAACCATCGACCTCACCCTTATCAGGGGTGCGCTCTAACCAACTGAGCTACAGGCCCATATATATTGTGCAGTTTTTAAATGGTGGGCCTGAATGGATTTGAACCATCGACCTCACCCTTATCAGGGGTGCGCTCTAACCAACTGAGCTACAGGCCCATATATATTGTGCAGTTTTTAAATGGTGGGCCTGAATGGATTTGAACCATCGACCTCACCCTTATCAGGGGTGCGCTCTAACCAACTGAGCTACAGGCCCATCGCCGACTGCCCTAATATATTATCATAGTCGATTTTTTTCGTCAATACTTTTTTGTATTTTTTTTAAAAAAGATGGACCGTATGATCCATCTTCAACTTATTTATTCAATTCTCTTAAAACCATCAATGCTTCTTCATTAATATCAGGAGGCATTTGTTCTGGTTTAGCAAATAAGAAACCTTGAACATAATCCACCTTCAAATGATAAACAAGTGCTAACTCTAAAACAGTTTCCACTCCTTCAGCAATGACTTTCTTATTTCTTTCATGACAATAAGATACAATATTTTCCACAATCTTTTGTTTATCTGGTTCTTTATCAATATCACGAATAATATCCATATCAATTTTAACATAAGCTGGATCAACCATTAAAAGATTACGTTCACTATTATATCCACTACCATAATCATCTAAAGCAACTTGGGCATGCCAACGTTTTAAAACTGCACTCTTTTTAGAAAAACAATCATCATTATTTTCTTCATCTTCAGTCACTTCTAATACAACTTTATCCAAAATAGAACCATACTGTTCTTCAATTATTGAAACATCAGCATCAGGAATAAACTGATTAGATATAGAATTAATAAAGACTTTATGTTCCTTTTTAACCTGTCCTTTTAAAGAAAGTGTTTGATAACTTTCTAGGGCCTTTTTCCAAGTTAAGATTTCAATATTATTTAATTGTGCTTCCAACTTAGCAATCGATAAAATATCTTTAGGATTCTTTAAAACAGGATGAGTTGAACGCATCAAAGCTTCATAACCAAATACTTTTCCGGTTTTTATATCAACAATTGGTTGGAAATAATAAATTAAACGATTTTGATCAATTAACTCATGGAAATCCATACGTTTCTTCATAATAATTGCATTATTTTCATATTCCTCAAAATCAAATGTTCCAATTTCCCCTTTAACTGTATGTTTTACTGTATACATAGCAAAATCTGAATATCTTTGAAGTTCTTCAAATTGTGTAGAATCTTGAGGATACCAAGCAACTCCCCCAGAAACATGGACTCTTACTCTTTCCCCATTAGGTAAAACAACAGTTGATACAGCGATTGCATTCTTTAATTCTTGTAAATGATGATTAATCTCATCCTTTGAATTATAACCATAATAGAATAAATAGAACTCATCACCAGAAGTACGAGAGACAATGGTATTCTTAGGTGAATATCTTGCAAAAATATCCGCTGTAGCTTTGATATAAGAATCTCCACAATCATGTCCATACTTATCATTAATAGATTTTAAGTTATCTAAATCCATCATAACCAAAGCGGCAATCTTTAAATGTTCCATTTCAATACTAAATAAACGTTTCATTTGTCTTTGGAAAGCTCGACGATTAACTAATCCCGTTAAAACATCATGATCTCTTTCATGTTCAATGACTTGTCTTTCTTTAATCATATCACTAATTTCTTCGACCAAGCCTACACATTTTTCACTTGTTTCATGATATCTTAAACGTAAATAGATTTGTTCGCCCTGTGATGTAATATGATAAATACATTCATTATGCTTTGTTGTTGGTTGACAAACTGAATCAAACATCTTAAATATCTTTTTAAATTGTTCAACTGTTAAATTCTTTGTATCAATATCATGTAATAAGAAGATATCAAAGAATCCATCAGTAATAAATAATTCATTTCTTACATAATCCAATTCAAATCCAGCTAATTTAGTATTAGCTAATTCAATAATATTCGTAAAACGAGAAGCTGATGCTAAAACATCATTTCCCATTTTTTCAATAGCTTCAATCAATTGATCTATTTCAATAATATGTGTTCTTTCTAGATTCACTCTTGAAATAGCACCAGATGTTTGTGAAATATGATTAGCTAAATCTACAATTGGATGCGTAATATAACGGGTTAATATATACGATAACAAGGTTCCTATTCCTAAAATAATAAACATAGCAATAGAAAAGATAGTACCTAAATGCTCAGTAAAACCATAGAGTTGACTTTTATCAACAATTCCCATTAAAACCCACTTTTCATGAGAATAAGGTGTATTTGAGTTATAAAGTTTTAATGGATATGGTGAACAATAAACATTTTCCCGAATATATTTAACTTTATCATTAGGTATATCTAAAGTAGAAAACTGTTTAATTGATGATGAATAATATGGTCCACTTACAAATAATGTTTGATAATGTGTATCATCTTGTTGCAGTGCTAAGATATATCCCGCTTTATCATCTTTATCTAATTCATGATAAGGTAAAAGCTTTTGTAAATAGGCAAAAGAAACATCAATCCCTATTGCTCCATAAACATGCTTATTATAAATAAGTGGTAAAATATATGAAATAGAATATGTATCACTTCCATAACGTTGATATGGTGGTATCCAACGACCAACATCACTTATGGCAATATCATCATCTTTTGCTGATAAATCAAAATTCTTAAAAATATCATCATAAAACTCTAAATCATCTTTTTCAAATTCAAAAGATGGCTGCCAATTTGAATCCATTGAAATATCTAAATCATCAACAAGCTCAACTGGACATCTGGTTAATAATAAATCTGAATTTGAAGATTCATATTTGCTTTCAGGATCATTATCAACAATATATATTCCTGGATAATAATGTGTTTTATTACCTGAAAAATCTCCTTGACTTAACATCAAATAAACTCCAGTTGTTCCTCTATTTCTTAGTAAAGTAATTAATTCACTTGAAATCTCTTTTAATAACTTTTGACTATCCTTTGAAGAATGATCAAGCTGTTTTAATGAAACATGATTTTTTTCAATATAATCATGTGTCACTTGATTAATACGTTCAATCTCAAATCCCATATTAGACCATTTTGATACCATTGCATTTTCTAAATAATGAGCACGGTTGGTCACTTCTTGATCAAATAAACTACGACTGTTCCCATTAATTTCACCAAATATATCATAATAACTCGCTATTGAAACAATAAAACAAATAATAAAGCCAACTAATATACACATTGGTATAAAAACACGTCTAAATAAAGATTTTCTTTTATTTAACAATTCATTCATTTGTAATAATCTCTTTTAATGCTTGATATGTTTCTTGATACCAAGCTTCAAAATTTTGATCATTTTCATATTTTTCAAAAACAGCTTTTTCATTTTGACCATTCTTTAGAGATTTAGCAATTGCTTGACGATCTTTTTCACTCTTATCTTTTAAACTTGACTCCAATTTTGATCTAAAACTTGTTCCATTAGGAATAGCCTTTGTTGTATAAAGTTTACTTTCATTAACTGTATCAACAGAAACCTGAATAACTTCTTTCATTAATTCAGATTCAATCTTTGTATTTTTTTCAATTGAATCCATATCATTAGCGGCTTTCTTGACTGGTAAATACCCTGAATCAATAGAGAACTTAATATTTTGATTAACATCCGTAAACCACTTTAAAAATTCTATTGATCCTTCAATATGTGCATCATCACCCTTAGTCACAACCAAACCAGCACCTTGTTGAACAGCATAAGCTTGTCCATCTTTAAAAGTTGGAGCTTTTAAAACTTTAACATCAATAGGATAACTCTTTTCATCATTAATAATGACTTTTTTTGGGAAGAAAGTTGCGCCTGATGAAGAACCGACAAAACTTATAATATTCCCCATCTTTACATCATCACTTCTAAAACGACCTTCTGCTTTATAATAACCATGAATATAAGGCAAATAATAATTATCCCATAACTTTCTTACAATTGTTTTATCAAAATCAAAAACCACTTGATCATCTTTAACACTCACAATATCATGACCAAATTCTTTTAAACCAATAATCATATAATTAGCTAAAGCATCTCGACCAAAGAAAGCTTTTCCATTTGTATATTCATAGTACTTCTTGGCAACTTCATTTAATCCTTCAATTGTTTGTAAATCATCTAAAGTAACTCCTTTAGCCTTTGCAAACGGTTCAAAATCAGTCGTATTAATCATCATAATTTCCGTAGATTTAGCAACTGGAAAGATCTTTAATCCATCATTAAAATGACCTTCATCAATATATCCATCAACATATTCAGCTAATTCATCTTTACTAAAATAATCACTTAAATCAACAACCTTACCTAATTGATCAATTTGATAAGCTGTATCTGCATAAGCGGCAAAAATATCAGGCATTTCTGATGAACCAACTTTTTTATTTGCTGCATCAAGTACATTTTTACCTAAATCATTAACATTTCCAACACTTGTTACTTCTACAACAATACCTTTTTCTTTCCCTACACCTGTATTAAAAGTATCAACAAGTGCATTAAAAGATTCCATCTGTTTACCAGTATAATAATTCCATAAATGAACAGTTACTGGATTATCTGGATCCAAATGAGATTTTGGTGTACACCCTAAACATAACAATAAAACAAAACAGCATGATAATTTTATGATTTTTTTCATATAAAAGACCCCTTTTTATTACTTTAATCATACCATTATTCCTACTTCATTACAATAAAATGTCAACTGGTCCACTCAATGATTTTTCATATTCTTCTATTCCATCACTAATCGCAACAGCTAATTTTTTATGATAACGACTATTTTTTAATTGTCCTCTTTCATTTGCATTAGACAAAAAACCACATTCTATTAATACACCTAATGATTGCGTTGCACGTAAAACATAGAAACCACAAGAAGATATATTTTTACGTGTTCCCGTTACTGGCTTCATTTTTTCATGAATACATTTTGCCAGTCTTTCCCCATCACTACTTTTTTTATAATAAAAAACCTGTGATCCCCAAGCACTTGATGATGCTGAATTTAAATGTATACTTAAAAATAAGTCCGGCTTATATTCATCTATTTTTAAAGCTCGCAAATACATATCATCTTGTTTTGAATAATTATAATCACGTCTTGTCATATCTTGATCATCACTACGCGTTAAATACACAGTTGCTCCTCGAGATTCTAGCTCCTCTTTAATGGCATAACTGATTTTCAAATTAAGCTCATCTTCATTAACATTTCCAACATGTGCGCCATTATCCATTCCACCGTGACCTGGGTCCAAAACGACCACTTTCTTCGCTAGAGTTTGTGATGATGTGGCACTCATTACTGGTTTAAACGTTAAAGAACATAATGCAAATAATAAAATAAAGGGTACTAATTTTTTCATGTCATCACCCTTAAAATTATATGTTTTTTTAATGAAAATATGTTTTTATTAAATTTAAAAATAGCTTATACAATAATCATTTTCATTTTGGTAAATAGATAACTCTAAACTATCATCTTTTATTTATATATCAATTTCGCATTTTTACAGATAGAATGTAAAAAATCAACAATTTGATTATAAGTTTTAAATTCTAAACCATCTTTCCTAATAATTAAACAAGCATTACTTTTAGTAAAAAGTGCTATTGTTCTTTCTGTGATAACTATTCTTGAAATGTAATTGTAATTAATTTCTGCAGATGAATTATTAATTTTTATACCATTTTCAGTTAAACTTATATCACAACAGTATGAGCCAGTATGGATTGCTTCTAAGGTTTGTAACATTCTTTTTTCAGCAATTATTGGCATTCTAATAACTTGAATAATAGAAAAAATAAAAAGTGGGAATCCAAAGGCTGTTATTACTCTTACACTGTCATATGGAGAAGTATGTCCATACAACGCAAAAAAAAGCATAAATATTCCTATAAAAATAGTCATATATTTACGCCATTTTTCAATAAGAAATGGTCTGATTTCATGGATTACACTTTCATCTATTGTATTGTTTTTTATTTCAAAATAATTCATAAATCTATATCTCCTTTTTCATCACATATTCCTTATTAAACAAACAAATAATATTTTATATATAATAATTTATATTCTATTTAAAAATGTCAGATCATTATTTATGGAACCAACATTCTTTATTTTAATGAACATCATACCTACCATTCCCTTGATCATATATTGTATAAGTTGAAAGCTGATTTCCAGAAAATATTTTTTTACCCACTGTAAAATCAATATTATATTCATAAATAGCTTGGTCAGTTCTAATAAACCAGCAATCATCAATTAAATCTATACACCAAATTTCTTTTATATCTTGATCTAAGGGATATTCTATTTTTTGATTGTTTTCTACATCATATTGTATGATTGAAAAACTTTCATCTTCATTTTTATGTCGCATGTATATACTTTCTTTATAAGTATGTTGTTCAAAAGAAATAGGATAATCAGGAAAGGCTTCTTTGATTTGTTGAGCTCTTTCATCAAATATAGAATAATGTTTACTATCTATCTGATTATATGGTTCTTCAAGTGAATAACCAATAAGATTTTCATTTTCCGTACTAGGATTAAAATAGATGATATCATTATATATAAACATATTTATAATATCTAGAGTATTATTTACATCAAATAAATATTCAAAATGTGTTCCATCGGGATTTATTTTTGCAATACCAGGTTTGTGATGAACAGCACTATTAACACTTAAAAGCAATAAATAAATACTGTTATTATAGTATTGTGAATACATTATTAAATATTTATTATTAATAAGCAAATCAGATACAACACTTAGTTTTTGATGATTATTCATCTTATACAATTTTTTCCCAGCTTTAAAATACACATTGTCTTTTTCATCTTTCGAAAAAAAACGATTAAAACAACTATCTGGAAATTCAAATTCAGGAATCTTATTTATTATTTCTTCAGTTTCAGGATTTGTTTCTTCAGATTTCTGAGATGAACATCCAAACAAAACAAAACATAGACATAAAGAAAGAATTATAATTATATTCTTTTTTATCATTTCATTCACCTTTTCCATAATCAATATTCTTATTACATTAAACACACATTATTATATCCTCATTAATTAAATACATCAATGTGTATTCTACATATTGTTTGAAACATTCCTTTTCTTTCATTGTTATATTTCTTTGTTATAATTAAGGCTCTTAAAATAAGAAAATGAGTAACTTACTTTTAGCAAGAAACTCATTTTCTTATTTATCTATTCTATTTCATAAATATCATTAATATTAATTTTTAAACCATTCATAAAAATTAATAGATTCTCATACTCATCTATCTTTTTTAAAGCCTCATTAATAGTTACATACTTTCCTCCAGACTTTTTTTCATCTGCTTGAAAATAGGTTACCTTCATTTGAGGATGTTCCTTAATATGCATACATTTCTCTAATAGTTTTAAATTCAATATTTCTTTTTGATGTTCATCTAAAATTCTTTTCTTTTCAGTCAATCGTTCTTTTTCATTGACAGCTTCTTTATGTCCAGTTAATGCTGCAAAAGGAGCAAATTGAGCAGCTCGGTCATCTAAAGACATCTGAGGATGATGAGATGAAACATGATGAGGTCTATCAATAATATCATCATAATTATGTATATCTTTTGATTTCATGCTTTATGACCTCCTATTGTTCCATTTCTTTCTTTAGCAGTTGCTCCTTCTTCAAAATTCATACCTTTTAATACTGCATTCTTTCCATACTTCTTTTTAATTTGCAATGTTGCCTGTTGAAGCCTTTTTTCTTTTTCCAAATCTTTTTTAAGCTTTTCTTCTTCTTTTTGTAACAACTCATAATCAGTAAATATATCCATTTGTTGAATCATTTCTTTTTCTTTCACAATATTTTCTTCAACAACATGATTTGCCGATATATTTACTCTCCTAATCGTCAAAGTCTTATCGACATACTTATCATACCATTTTAAAACTGCTTCTCTTATCAGCTTAGAAGATGATGTAAATCGATCAAGATTAATCGTTCCATGAGCTTGTTTAGGAATCTTTCGACCATATCTATCAGTTGTGATTTCACCACTATATGATGACGTATTTTCGATATCATAACCCACATTTACAATAATTTGATTTGTTACTAAACCCTTATCCACCAAACTTAAAGCAAGTGAATCTAGCATTTCTTTTAAAACAAGTCTCCCTTTAAAAAAAGGATAAGGACAACTTAAAACCTGTCCTGCTCCAAAACTATTATTTTCTGGTTTATAAGCTTTAATATGTTTCATTGTGCATGGTTCATATCCCCAAGCATGATCAATTAAAAGCTCAGCATTAATCCCAAATAACTTATATAATAATTCTTCATTATAATACTCATCATCTTTACCAACTGAACATTTTGCAATATCTCCCATTGTATATAAACCAACTTCTTTAAGTCGCTTAGCATAACCACGACCTACTCGCCAAAAATCAGTAATTGGTTGATGTTTCCATAAATATTTCCGATATCGCATTTCATCAAGTTGAGCAATGCAGACCCCGTCATGATCTGGCTTCACATGTTTAGCAACAATATCCATTGCTACTTTCGCAAGATATAAATTTGTACCAATTCCAGCAGTTGCACTTAAACCTGTCGTTTGATAAATATCTTGAATAATCATTTTAGCAAATTCTTTTGGTGTTTTGTTTGCTGCTTTTAAATAATTTGTTGCATCAATAAAAACTTCATCAATTGAATAAACATGTAGATCTTGAGGTGATACATATTTCAAATAAATTTCATAAATTCGTGTACTATATTCCATATAAAATGCCATCCGTGGTGGAGCAGCTATGTAAGTTAACTCTAAATAAGGATTTTCTTTTAACTCTGTATCAATATAGGATTCATCTTGAAAAGCTTTTCCTCGAATACTATGCTTTCTATTAGCATTAATTTCTTTAACTTTACTAACAACTTCAAATAACCTTGCCCGCCCTGGAATCCCATATTGCTTTAATGATGGTGAAACAGCTAAACATATTGTTTTTTCTGTTTTACTTGTATCAGCAACAACTAAATTTGTTGTAAGCGGATCAAGATTTCTTTCTACACATTCAACTGAAGCATAAAATGATTTTAAATCAATAGCCATGTAAATACGATTCTTTGTTTGCATACCAACACCTCATTTGATAACAAAATCATATCACATCATGTTGCATAATTCAATAAAATATGCAACTCATTATTTTATTAAATCAACTTCTTTACTCTTTTTCATAAGCTCTTTCCCAATTGTCAATAACATCGTTATATAACAAGCTCCTCCACCAATAAAATTACTAATTGCCTCAGCAATAAAGACTCCATTAATTCCAATAAAACGAGGTAAAATAATTGTTAATGGAGCAACAATAATAACCTTTCTAAAAATTGAAAAGAAAACTGCCTGTTTAGATTTACCTAATCCCACAGCAATAGCTTGTCCTGTCATTTGAAAAGACATCATAAAAAAGCCAAAGAAATAAAGACGAATTGAAACAACCCCATGACTAATAATATCTTGATTATGACTAAAAATACGAATAAATAATTCTGGTAATGATGTCACACACCCCCATAACAACAAACTTGTCACTAAAGAAGCAATCGTTACAAACTTCATACCTTGTAAAACTCTTTGATATTGCTTAGCACCATAATTAAATCCTAAAACAGGTTGTGAAGCATTAGCCAAACCTTGTCCTGGTAAGGAAATCACTTCACGTATAGAATTAATAATTGTCATAATCGCAACATACAAATCTCCCCCATAACTTTGTAAAGTTGAATTACATACAATTGTGACAATTGAATTAGTGATTCCCATCATAAAACCAGCCATTCCTAAAGAAAAAATCCTTTTCACATGACAAGCTTTTAATTTCATCTTTTCTCTTTTAATCTTTAAAATCGTCTTATCCCCAGTTAGAAAATGAAATGTCCAAACAGCCGAAACAAACTGCGAAAAGACAGTCGCAATAGCTGCTCCTTTAACCCCTAAAGATAAACCAAAAATAAAGATAGGATCCAAAATAATATTCGTAACTGCTCCAAGCATAACCGTCATCATCCCAATTTTTGCAAACCCTTGACTATTGATAAAACTATTCATCCCTAATCCAATCAAAACAAAGAAAGTTCCAAACAAATAAATACTCATATAATCATTAGCATAACCAATCGTATTTTCACTTGCTCCAAATAACCATAATAAATCTTCTTTAAAAAGAAAACCAATAACCATAATCAAAATAGAAAAAAGAATCAATAAAGTAAAAGAATTACCCATAATTTCTTCTGCTTCATCAATATCTCCTTTTCCCCTTGCAATCGAACATAGTGGTGAACCACCCATACCAAACAGATTTGCAAAAGCAATAATAATTGATATTAAAGGTAAACATAAACCTAAACCACCCATTGCTAAAGTAGCAACTTCAGGTATTCTTCCAATATAAATACGATCAATGACATTATATAAAACATTAATCAGCTGAGCGACAATCATCGGTCCAGCAAGATGAATAATATGTGATGACATTGTCCCTCTGGCAAAATTATTTTCCTCTACACCCACAAAAACTCCCCCTTAGTGTACACTATTATACATCTTTTTATCCTTGTACAAAAATGAATTTCGTAAAAAGAAAAGAGTTTATCGATGAAACTCTTTTGCAATATCTTGAAATTCTCTTTTTCCTTCAATATAATCCTGAAATACAACTTGTGGTGAAACACCTTTAAAGATTTGACAAACCCCACAATTGTCACAATCTCCATTATGACAATGAAATAACTTTTGAACATAATCTTTTCTTTCTTGTTTGGTTGTTTCAACAATCAATTTTTTCATAATTTAATCTTCAACCAAATCATCTAATTTATGAGCATATTGACTTTCCGATGAGACTTTCTTTTGAGAACTGTTCTTAAATCGATTGACTGCATTTTTAGCTTTGACAATTGACTGTAAAGTTCCCGCTCCAGCAATACATCCACCTGGACAAGCCATACCTTCTAATAAGTATCCATCATAAACACCTTTTTTAGCATCTTGTAACATCTTACGACAGTTACGTAAACTTTCTTCAGCATGAACTTTGACTTCTTTATCAGGATACTTTTCATGAATACAATTGACAACAGCTTGCGCAACACCACCACTCACAGCAAAGCCACGACCATCAGCAGTTGCTTCACTTAATTCATCAATCTCAGTTAAATCTTCAAAATGAATATCCTTAGCTTCAAACATACCCATGATTTCTTCAAAAGTTAATACAAAATCCACATCACTTCTCACTGATTTACGAGAAGCCTCTAGCTTTTTCGCTGCACATGGGCCAACAAAAACAACTTTACAATCAGGATGTTCTTTTTTTATCATACGAGCAGTTAAAACCATTGGGGTTAATGCCATTGAAATATAAGGTTTAAATTCTGGGAATAATTTTTTAGCCATGACTGACCAAGCTGGACAACAAGATGTTCCCATAAATGGTTGCTTTTCTGGAACCTTATCTAAGAAATCTTCAGCTTCTTCAATCGTACATAAATCTGCCCCAACTGCTACTTCAATAGTATCTTCAAAACCTAATGCTTTCATTGCTCCTTTTAGTTTTTCTGGAGTTACTTTTGGTCCTAATTGACCAACAAAAGCTGGCGCAACAGCTGCATAAACTTTATAACCACGTTTCATGGCTGTAATAAGTTGGAAAATCTGTCCTTTATCACTAATTGCCCCAAAAGGACAATTGACTAAACACATACCACAAGATACGCATTTATCATAATCAATATCAGCATGTCCGTTTTCATCTGTTCTAATAGCATCCATACCACAAGCCTTTGCACAAGGTCTTTCTAATTTCATAATAGCATTATATGGACAACTTTTTATACATAATCCACATTTAATGCATTTTTCCTGATCAATAACACTACGACCATTTACAATTTCAATTGCTCCCTTTGGACAAACTTCACGACAAGGATGAGCTAAACATCCTTGACAAGCATCTGTCACTTTCACAATATTATCTGGACAAGCATGACAAGCAAATTTAATAATATTAATAAGTGGAGGTTCATAATACTTTTCAGCAATTGCACTTTCACTAATCCCATTTGATAATAAAGTATGCTGATCTATCTTACGCAAAGGAAGCCCCATTGCTAGTCTTAACCTTTCCCCAACGATTGCACGTTCCAAGAAAATACTTTCACGATAAGTTGCAACTTCACCGGGAATAATCTTAAATGGTAATTCTTCAATAACTGAATAATCTCCATCATAAGCCATTCTAGCAATTTCAGTAAAAATCTTTCTTCTAATATCTGTCACTGATGAATAAATTCCACGCATTTTTTTATTCCTCCTTTTTTCTTATTGTATCACTTTCAAGAAACGAAAAAAATAAAAAGGCACTTTCGCTTATGAAAATACCTATTCACTACAATGATTCATATATTCTTGCAAATCAGCATAAGCTTCCTTTATCCACTGATGAGGATACAATAAACGTCCTTCTTTCCATTGCATCTCAATGAAATCAAAACAAGCCTTTTGTAAAGATATTTCTAAATCCTTTTCCAACATAGCTAAATAAGGTGGTTCTCCTTGTTGATCCCAAGCTATCTTATCAGCCAAAAAAACAATCATATCATAAACACTCGGATGAGCCTTTAAAGTCGTATGACAACCAATTGCACTCAATACATCTTCATCATCAATATTAAAAAATTCTTTAGCAAATATGACTGAAATCCGTTGATGAAGCAAAAAAGGATATTTCTTTTCAGCAGGATCCAATAACAAACCATACTCATTAGCTATCTCAAGCATTTCTAAAGGTGAAACAATTGCACTTATATCATGTAATAAAGCTGCTTCAAAACAAATTCTTTCATCTACATGAAACTGTCTTGCTAAGGCTACACTCTTTTTAGCCACTTGAAAAACATGTTCTTTTGTTTTTTCTTTATGATATCTATCCAACACAATCGAAACATCTTGTTCAAGACATCCACTTAATTCTTCTATCTTTTTCATCTTATCCTCCAATTATAAACCTTATTTTACCCTCTACAAATCATTCATAATCTTAACCTACTGGTGCTGTTATTTCTATACAGTTTCCTTCACTATCTTTTATTTCACATACCCAATTATCGTGAATCTTTGTTAAAGGAAAAACAACTTGATGGTTATCTATAATCTTTTTTAGAAGTTCTAAATTTTCAAACTCAATACTTGGTAAACAATTATTTCCATAAAGATGCTTTTCATTCATCTTACGATAAGCAAACAAACCTAAACGAAAACCATGAATATCAAACACTGAATAAATATCATCTTTCAAAGTCACAGATTGTTCAAATAAATCCTCATAAAAACAAATAGCTCTTTCCATATCTTCCACACATAAATAAAGTGATTTTAAACAACATCTCATACTCTTATTATCCTTTCTATGGCTTAATATAAGCAAATCCTTCACTTTGTTTTGTCACCAATTCAACAACTCCAGCATCAACAACTTGAATATTTTCCATCAATTGTTCTGCTAAAATATGGTGAGCCTCCATAGCATTATGACAAGCTACAAAGATAACTTTCTTTTCTATTAAGGATAGAATCTGTGATTGAAATGTACTCCCTTTAAGATAGTCACAGACAGCTACACTATTCGCTAAAACTTCAATTTGATAATCTATATGATGTGCTTGATAATAAACAATCATATTAGTAACATTCCCTAATGTTAATGACCATTTTTCTCTTTCATCAATATGATAAATCACTTTATACATACTTTCCACTTTCCTTTCTTTGCAATTCTCTTTTTATCCATTCCATAATAACCGCAACTATATAATCAACTTGTTCACTCGTTAAATCTTTTCCTTTTTGAATATAATACCATTTATATAAACATCCTCGACAACATGTTGCCGTAGCATGTTGTGCTATAAAAACTGGATGTCCACGCATCGGTGTTTGTTTTCCATCATTAATTATTTTAGCTGGCGCTAATCGTTTATTGATAAAATCATAGGCATGTTGTTGAATGGTTTCTATCCCCTTTTTATCAATATAATCAAAATCTTTTGGTTGAAGATGAAAACGACTTCTAAATTGTGACTTTGATAATCTTAAAAATATATTTTGTAAATCTTTATCCATAATCATCACTTCCTTATTTCCATTATACTCTCATAATAAAATGAAGAAAGTAAAAAGTGTGCTTTCGCACACGAGTCAGTTTTTCTTTTTAGGCATTGGTAATTCATCGTAAATAGATTCGATAAGCTTTTTAAGTAAATATGGATCTTCTACAATATTGACCAATATCATCTTTTTAGCTTTAGGATAAGGAATTTCATAAATAACTTTGGGTAAAATATCTTCTGCTGAAGGAACATCTTTTATTAAGAAACGATTATCATAAATTCCTCCAATCACTTTTAAGCGATAATAAATTAAATATTCTCCCATCATAGGGCGACATTTTATATCTTCTAAAAGTGATAATTGTTGTAAGATATAATCAACATATTCTTTTGTTGAAGCCATTTTATTTTAACATTCTATTTATCACTTTAGGTGATAACATGGTTATTGCAGAAATTTCTTCAACACTCTTTCCTTGAGCTTGGAAACGACGACAAACTTGTGTTAACGTTTCACTGACTTCAATAATATGATAGTCAGGATCATAGAAACGGATTCCCCTTTGTCCCCAATCATGAGTCTTTAATGGATGAACATATTCAATATCATCTCTAGAATGAAGTAAAGTTAAAAATCCATCTAAATCTTCTGTTTCAAAATAAATTTCTGCATCACGACCACGATAATGAATATCTTGACTATCACAATTAATAAACTCTATCCAACTCTCTCTGGTCTGAAAACTTATACCACCTGTCATCGTAAAATTTGCCCCAAAATCAACTGTTACTCTTAAGCCTAAAATCTCTTTATAAAATTGAATTGTTCTTTCACGATTATCAACCACAAACATACTCCCTGAATATTTCATTTATTCATTCCTCCATATCTCACATTGTTGAATTCTTAATCCATTGTCTCCTTGTTTTTCATCATAAGCAAAAGCTTTTAATGTATCACAAGGAAAGTTGTCACATTCACCACAGTGTTGATAACCTCGACTTTCACAAGAATCTTTAATCGAACAAGCTTCACCCCAAAAAGGCTTCACAATGTTTAAACACCCTTGACATCCCAATGATTCTTTGTATTCACATTCACTACATTTTATACCACATCTTGATTCAATCATATAGCTTTCCTCCTTATCTTCTATTTTAATGAAAATTTATATAATTCATTGTAAAAATCGGACATGTTTTGAAGATAATGAGTTGGTGTTGTTTCACAAATCTGTTTAAAAACATGATTAAAATGTGATTGATCAAAATAATCATATTCATATGTTAAATCTAATAAATTCTTTTGATTGATTTCTTGAATCAGATGATTTACATTAACTATTCTTGAATATTTCTTTATTCCCATACCAATATATTGATGAAAATAACGATTTAATTGACGTTCACTTTTATGTAATTGATTGGTTAATTCTAAAATAGAAAGTTGTCCATGATGAGTTTCAATCAATTTTAAAGATTCTAAAATAATTTCAGGAATGTTATTTTTGGCAACTTCACGACATAACAACATATCAATAAAGTCAACCATTTCATCAAATGTATTCATATGTTCAATGGCTTTTGTTATGGTTTGATAAAGCTTTGAGTTCATTATTGAAAGTTCAATCTTTTTATCCAAAAGTGAATCAATAGATTGACCTAAAACCTGATATAATCCTCCTGGTAAAAATTCAACAAAGAAACGACATGGAAACGTATTTAAATCATTTTTAACTGTTACGATTTTAGTCGTAGGACCCCAAACCATAATACTTAAAGGATCATAGAATTTAAAAACAAAACAACCACTTACATCGGGAATAAGATGAAGCACTTGATTTTCACCAATCAAATGATTTGGATTTTGAAAAGTAATTGTATAATGAGCAACAATATCTTTCAAAGCTTCACTTGGTGCAATATAAAGATGATTATTTGTTTTTTGAATATATTTTCCAGTATATGTTTCAACTTGAAATTCCAAAGTCATCATTCCTTCCATGTTTTCATTATATCGAAAGCTTTTATAATTGTCATGATATATCAAAAGGAAAATGACAATAAATATCATAATTACGATATCTATTGTCATTGATAATAGCTTATTTAACAATGATAGAAGAAAGTTTATAGAAATCTATAGTTGCTTCCATATGACTTTTTATAAATTGAATATTATCTTCATTTTCTAGTGAATAGACACGACTTGTTAAAACATAACTTCCATCATTAATATATATTTCTAATGCTGAAGTATCAGAATAAATCCAAATATTGTTTATTGTTTCTAATTCAATATGACGTTCATCTCGACCATATCCACATTCTTCAAATGCTAAAGTTAATAATTTTGATGATTGGTCATATTTTAAATATGCCCCTTTTCTTAATTGTAAGATAAAATCATCTGATTTTTGAATTGCTATACGCATTTCAAAGACATAACCATTCAAGTGACAATCATTGAAGTTTGAAACAGTTGTTTGAGTATGTGATTGACGTAAGGCTTTCATTTCCTCAACTGGACTTTGATGAATTATTCCATTTTGTTGAGTCAATACACGTGGCATTGTCAATGCATGTTGCCATCCTCTTTCACAAGTTGGATTTGTATAATCAATATCTGGTAGTCCCATCCAACCAATTAAAATACGACGTCCTTGTTCATCTTCAAATGTTTGCGGAGCATAGAAATCAAATCCATAATCTAATTCTCTGAAATCTTTTAATGTATATGTTTGATTTTTAAAATCTATTTCAATAGGAAAATATCCTGATTGATAAACATTTTCATAACGATAACCAACATGTGGTAAACCTTGAGGACAAGTGAGTAAGAATTGTTGGTGATCTAAATCAAATAAATCTGGACATTCCCACATATAACCAAATGATTCATTTGTTGTGATACACATTTTATATTGCCAATCTTTTAAATCAGTTCCTTCATAAATTAAAACACAACCTTGATCATCCATTGATCTTGCGCCTAAAACCATATAATAACGATTATCTTTTTCATAAATCTTAGGATCACGAATATGACAGCTCATTTCTTGAGGATAATCATTTTGATTTAATAACCATTCTTTATCAGAAAAATGATAACCATCCTGACTTTCTACATGAACTAAGTTCTGTTCACGTCCAGCATAAATATAATCATATTCTTTATCAATTAATTTCACATTACCTGTATAGAAATAATGAATTGTATCATCTTTGATAAAAGCTGAGCCTGAATAAACTCCTCTTTCATCAACTCGAGAATCAGGGAACAAGACTGGTTCTCCTTGTTTAAAATGAAGCAAATCTGAACTTGTCATATGTCCCCATAACTTTGTTTGGCCTTCAACATCGAAAGGTGAATATTGGTAATAGATGTGGTAGGTTCCTTTGAATTGACATAAGCCATTTGGATCATTCACCCAACCTGTTTCTGGCATCAGATGGTAATGTAAACGCCATGGATCTTGTTTCACTTTTTCTCTTTGAGAAGCATATTCTTGATATTTTTTTTGATATTCTTCTTGATTCATTGATAATTCTTTATTCAGTAATTTTAATTGCTTCACATCCATATTGATTATCACCTTTCACAAGCATTTCTAATTTCTTATCTGCTGGTAAATTTGTTACAAGAACTGGTGTTTCAATTGAATAACCAGATTTTTGAATTTCATCAATATCAAACTCTAACATTAATGTTCCTTTTTTAACCATATCCCCTTGTTCAACATGTGTAACAAATGGTTTTCCTTCTAATTGAACTGTATCAATTCCACAATGGATAAGCATTGCGATTCCTTGTGTAGTTGTTAATCCAATCGCATGTTTTGTTGGAAATACAAATTCAATACGACAATCATCAGGAGCATATACTTTTCCATCACTAGGAATAACAAGAATTCCGTCACCCATTGTTTTTGCAGCAAAGACACCATCACTACTTTCACTAATTTCTTTAACTTCACCACTTAATGGTAAAGCAACAGTTGCATCATTTTCAATATTTTCAGCAATTTCAATAACTTCTTGATTGTCTTGAGTTGTTTCAACAGCTTCTTTAGCTAATTGACGTTTTCCTAAAATAATTGTAAAGGCAAAAGCTACAACCATTGAGATTACTAATCCAATCGCAAAATCTAAATAATGACTTGGTAATACTGAGATAAATCCAGGAATCCCTGCTGCTCCTAAAGATTGAGCTAATGTTTTTGTAAATGCAATCCAAGCTGACCCACATGCACTACCAATACATGCTGCAATAAATGGATAACGTAATTTTAAGTTCACACCAAACATTGCTGGTTCAGTAATTCCAAGTAATGCTGAAATTCCTGAAGCACTACATAATGATTTGATCTTTTCATTTTGAGTTAATAATAATACAGCTAAGACCGCAGCCCCTTGTGCCACGTTACTCATTGAAGCAGTGACAAAGATAAAACTTCCACCTGTTGTTGCAGCATCAGCAATTAATTGTGTTTCAATCGCAATAAAGCTATGATGCATACCAGTAATAACAATTGGTGCATAGAATCCACCAAAGATTGCTCCACCAACAAATCCTAAAGTGTTATAAATCCATGAAATTCCCATTGACATCCAATCACCTAAAGTACGCATTGCTGGACCAACGAATAAGAATGTTAAAAATGCTGTAACCATAATAGAAAGTAATGGTGTTGTTAAGTTATCTAACCAACTTGGTGTCACTTTATGCAATTTCTTTTCGATTGTTGCAAGAATAAATGAAACTAGTAAGATTGGTAAAACTGTTCCTTGATATCCAACTGCTGGAATAGCTAAACCAAATAAATTCCAAGCAGGAATCTCAGCCCCAGTCCCTAAAGAATAAGCATTTAATAAATCAGGGTGAACCATAATCATCCCCATTGCTGCCCCTAAGAAAGGATTTCCACCAAATTTCTTCGTTGCACTAAAACCAATTAAGACTGGTAAAAAAGTAAATGGTGCATTAGAAAATGTATTTAACATTGAGGCAATACCACTTAATTGTGGATACATTGTCATAATAGATTGACCATCACCAAAGAATGGTGCACTTAAGACATTATATAATCCCATCAATAACCCACCAGCAACGATAGCTGGAATAATTGGAACAAAAATATCACTTAATAATTTAACGGCTCTTTGAACATAATGACCTTCTTGTTTTTGTGGTTGCTTGTCACTAGATTCATTCACTTGATTCCCCAAAATCTTTAAGATTTCATCACAAACCATATTGACTGTTCCTGCTCCAATAATAATTTGATATTGACCATTTGTTGAAAAAGTTCCTTTTGCAACTTCAATTGCATCAATTGCTTTTTCATCAACCTTCGCTTCATCATTTAAGACAAAACGTAAACGTGTTGCACAGTGCGCAACTGACTGAATGTTTTCTTTACCACCGACTGCTTTAACAATTTGTTTCGCATCTTGACTATAATCCATATGTTTTCTCCTCCATTTTCATTATGGTACCGGTTCCTTGATTGTAGTATAGCGCTTTACAATATAATTGTCAATAGATTTTATTAAAAATATGATATCGGTTCCACATTTTTTTTATAAATCATTAAAAAAAGAAAAAACAACCTCTCGGTTGCCTTCTATTTATCAATAGTTTTCCACTTTGCTTCAATGATATGATCTGCATCATAATCTTTTACAAAGCGTGAAATACAAAAGATAAAATATAAACTTTGAATACTATGAATCATTAAAGAAATCCCTAATAAGATAATTAAAGCTATTGATCCTTCCATTGGATTCATCAATAATAAAATTGCAACAATAATCCCAATTAATCCTAAAACCAATGATAACCACCAATCTCGCATTTGATAATCCTTCATTTCTACTGCTAATTGTATATCAAAAACACTTTCAATTAACATTGATAAAGCAATAGCAATAGGTAGAAAAATCAATACACCATGAGGATGAATCAATAATAAGAGACCAATTAATAAATTACATAGACCTAAGCCTAAATCAAATCGAAAAAACAACCCCATAACACCCAATTTAAAATAACGAATAATTTCATAAATACCACTCACTAACATCAAAAAAGCTAAAATATAACAAATCAAAAGTGCTGAAACATCTGGTTTGATGATCATAATTATTCCTAATATTAATGTACAAAGACTCACAATGATTGAGCATATTCGCATATGTTTATAAAATTCTTTCATCTTTCCCTCACCTTTTATTTAATAGTTTTTGTAATGGTTTCACTAAATCCGTTTGTTCCCAAGGCATTGTCGATGCATTGTTGCCAAAGTGACCATAACAAGCGACTCTAGAGTAAATTGGTTTATTTAATTGAAAACGTTTAATAATAGCTGCTGGTCGTAAATCTACAAGATTTAAAATTGATTGATAAATTTCAGATTGAGGAACCTTTTCACTTTGATATGTATCAATATAAAGTGAGACAGGTTGAGCTAATCCAATCGCATAACTTAATTGAACTTCACATTCATCAGCCAATCCACTTGCCACAATATTTTTAGCAATATATCTAGCCATATAAGCCCCACTTCGATCAACCTTCGTTGCATCTTTACCAGAAAAAGCTCCACCACCATGACGTGCATATCCACCATAACTATCAACAATTAACTTTCTTCCCGTTAATCCTGAATCCCCAGCTGGTCCACCAACGACGAATCGTCCTGTAGGATTGATAAAAATCTGGGTTTGATGATCAAGCATATCTTGTGGTAATGTAGGTAAAATCACATGACTGGTAATATCTTCACGTAAAGTCGCAATATCTACATCTTCTCGATGCTGACTAGAAACAACGACTGTGGAAATACGTACTGGCTGATTATTTTCATATTCAACTGTGACCTGAGTTTTTCCATCTGGCAAAAGATAAGCAAGTTCACCCGTCTTTCTAACGAGTTCCAGACGTTTAGCAAGCGCATGAGCAAGTTCAATTGGTAAAGGCATATAATGTTGTGTCTGACAGCAAGCATAGCCAAACATCATTCCTTGATCACCTGCCCCATTATCCAATTCTTCTGATGAATAACAACGATTGACTCCTAAAGCAATATCTGGAGATTGTTCATCTAAATCAACAATAATCTGGCAATTCGTTCCATCAAAACCTCTATTCATTGCAGTATAACCAATTTCATTAATGACTTCTTTTGTAACCTCAACATAATCTACTTTTGCAGTTGTTGTGACTTCTCCAAAAATATGAACTTGATTGGTTGTACATGTTACTTCACAGGCTACTCTTGCATTTGGATCTTGAAGTAAAATTTCATCCAGTATTTTATCAGCAATTTGATCACACACTTTATCTGGATGACCACAAGTCACTGATTCAGATGTAAAATACTTTTTCATATTTGACCTCCTTTAAGGTTTATTATTTTTCTATTGCTTGACTGATTCCCATACCAAATGCACATGGACCAACATGAGCACTCACACTCATTGTGAGTGGATTATATTCTACATCATATTGATCAAATGATTTTCTCACTAAATCAACCCATTTGTCTGTATCTTCTTGATTTTCATAACTACCTGTCACACTTATTCTTAAACGTGCACCATCTTTTGATAGTTCTTGAACAGCCAAGTGCATAGCCTCAATAAGTTTTCTTTGACAATTCAATGTCCCTCTTACTTTTGCATAAGCATCTAATCGTTCACCTTTAATGATTAATAATGGTTTGATACTTAAAATCGTTCCAATCGCTGCCCCAGCAGGTGTCACTCTCCCACTCGCTTTTAAATATTCTAATGTACTCACACCAACATAAACAATTGAATTATATGCAGTTTCCTCCAACCTCTTTTTAATTTGATGAGCATTATATCCTAATTTTCTTAATCCAATAGCATCTTCAACAGAATGCTTTAAAGTTATTGAAATACGATGATTATTAACAACTTCAACACGACCATGATAATCCTGAGCTAAAGCAAGGGCTGTTTCACATGAGCCACTTAAACCACTGGACATAGGAATATATACAATTTCATCATAACCAAGTTCAAAAATATGATTCCATAGATTTTCAACTTCAAAAGGTGACGGCTGAGATGTTGAAACCTTGCGATGATTTGCTAAAACCTGAAAAAACTGAATATGATCAAGATTCACACCTTCATAATAAGTCTTTCCTTCAATAATAATTGGCATTGCCACAACAAAAACATTTTTTTCACTTGCTTCTTTTTCAAAGATTCCACTATTACTATCAGTTACAATCGCGGTTTGCATGATTTCACTTCCTCTTTATTAAAAAATCACCACAACCTTTATTCAGTGGTGGTGATTTGAGATGATTAATCATCACTGTCTTTATCATTTTGACTCTTTTGCCATAATTCATCAGCTACAGGTTTCCAGTTTTGAGCATATTGATCACATTTTGAACATAAATGCTCACTTGATTCTGGAGATTGTAAATCTGTTGAATGGGCTCCTGATTCTTTGACTATCGCACGTAAAAATTCAGGATTTTCTAACATTGGACATGGCCTTAACATATTTTCATTAAAAGGCTGCGCATTATGATAAGCCATCATAATTGGTGATTGTAAGATTTCTAACAAAGTCTTTTCTCTAATGTTTGAATCTGAATAGTGAATAAAGACACATGGATCAACATCACCATTTGCATTAATATGTAAATAACGTCGACCACCAGCAACACAGCCACCAACATATTCACCATCATTTTGAAAATCAATCGCAAATAATGGTTTTTCCACACGATATTTTCTGATTCTATGATATATTTCTTCACGCTGTTTAGGGGTTGGCATTAATGCTGGAACAGCATCATTTCCAACTGGCATATAATGAAAATACCAAATAAAATAAACTCCCATTTCAATTAATTTATCATAAAATTCTTCAGAAGTAATTGAATCAAAATTCGCACTTGTATAACAAGCAGAAATCCCATAAATCAATTTTTTACGATGCAGCAATTCAATCGCATGAATAACTTTTTGATAAACCCCTTCACCACGACGACCATCAGTTGCATCTTCAAAACCTTCTAGTGAAATAGCTGGAACAAAGTTTCCAACTTCTAACATCTGATCAGCAAAAGCTTCATCAATCAATGTTGCATTCGTAAAACATAAAAAGACACAATCAGAATGCTTCTTACATAGACGAATTAAATCATCTTTACGTACAAGTGGTTCTCCACCAGTATATATATACATATAAATTCCTAATTCTTTTCCTTGTGAAATAATATTATCAATTTCATCATAAGTTAAATTAAGTTTATTTCCATATTCAGCAGCCCAACATCCTGTACAATGTAAATTACAAGCTGATGTTGGATCTAATAAAATAGTCCAAGGTATATTGCATTGATATTTTTCACGATTGGCTTCTTGTTTTGGCCAACCTGCTAAAGCCGCATTAATAAAGAAGTTAACGGCTGTTGTTTGCATAACATGTGGATCAATATCATTAATAATACGATGAATAAAAGGATAGTAAGGATGATTTGGATCTGTCATTGCCTCTCTTACAAGTTTACGTTGTGGTATAAATTCATCTCCTGCAAATTTATCCGCCCAATCCATAAGTTTTAACATGTTTGTATCTGGATCTTTATAAAGGTAATGAAATGCCTGTTCAAGTCCAAATTTTTTTAGTGTTTTTGAAATATCCATAATAAACCCTCCTTGTTTGTTTATGAATTTTATGTAGGTTCATCTATCTAAAAAATATTTGATATCTACGTTTTTTTCATAATTCAAGTATAGAAGATAAACAAAACACTTACCACTGTGAAAAAAAACGATTTCTACTATTTTAGTAGAAATCATTTAAATTCATCAAAATTTAGACAAAACCCTTTATTTATCTATTTTCTTTTTTTCTTTATTAATAATATGTTCAATTGTTCCTTCAAAAATATCATTTAATTCTTCAATTGATTCATCAACATCATCCTTCATGCCATTCCAAATAAACTTAATCAAGAAACCTAATAACATATAACAACATGCACTCGCAATCATATGTTGATTATCTTCACTTAATACTTTATCCACATCTTTTTTTTGAACCAAATGAAAAGCAATAACATCTAAAGTATCAAAAACATACTTTTCTATACGATCTCTAGAAATCGAATTAAATATATGATTAACAATATCAGGATTATCTTGAACATCATGAAAAATCATCTTTAAAGCATCTTTCCAATAAAGATTCAAATCTTTTTCTTCAAAATATTTAATTTCTCTAATATGTAGCCATGTATCTAACAAATCATAAATGTCATGATAATGATAATAAAACGTATTAGAACTAATATCACATCTAGCAACAATAGCTGATACAGTTATTTTATCAAATGGCATTTCTTTAAGCATATCTTGAAATGTTTGGATAATTGCTCGTTGTGTATAATTTGCCATAATCTGTCCTCTTTCATATTCCCTATCCAAAAACAATCCCCATATTTCTCAAAATCAATCATTCCTATTTGTCGTCTCCATTATATAAAATTCAAGACAAAAAAGCAATAAAACTACCCTCTAATCAAAAAAGGGCAACTGCCCTATTCATTACTTTTCTTTAAACCTGCTTTAACATTGAACAAGCTGTATAAATAACCACTACAACAACTCCCCATCGAAGAACTTGTAAAGGTAATGACTTCACAATAAAAGCTGCTAACAGTACCCCAACTGACCCAGCAATTGTAGATGACAAAGCTGCTTTACGATTATACATCCCACTTTGAATAAATTTCACACCACAGACAGGCATCAAAAAAGCACATGAACCCATCATTATAGGAAAAGCAATCGTTGGTGACATTCCCAATAAAGAAACCAATGCCATACATGGTGAATAAAGTCCTACCCCAACTGTCATTAAGGCTCCTAAGATAAAATTAATCACAATAGCTACAAAAAGCTTTATACCTGTTAGTCCCATGGCATTGCCACCAATATCCATCACTCCAATGGCACTTAAAAACATAAACAAAGCAGTTATCAATAAAGCAATTCCCATACTTAAACGAATCTTACGTTCATCCATTTTTGCTACAATAGAAGCGCCTAAATAAGAACCAATTACAGATGACAATAGCATTGTAACAAGTGTTAATGTATCGACTTTCACTAATTGTATAAAAATTAAAGCTTGAATAATTGTTGGAATGGCATTACCAACATTAAGCGTTCCTGGTATTAAATAATCATCAACTTGATGAAAACGATGATAAAGTGTTGTATGTGGAGCAAATGCTCCAATCCCTAAAACATCAAAAAACAAACAAATAAAACCAAAAGCTCCTGTTTTAACACAAGAGGTATGTTTTTCTAAACAATCACGATGTTGATAAATATCATAAAGATAATAAATGAGATAAAATCCCATAACGACAACTAATAAAAATAAAATCACTGTTGCTACCATACACAAACTCCTTTGTCCCCATAGATATTATCTTATCATAAGATGAATATTTTCCAAAACAATCAATAATTATTTATCTATGTGATAATGTTTATTCGTTTTTATAAGTAATATTTGATTAATTTCTTGCTTTCGCTATATTTCAAAATAAAAATAGTGTATGATAGAAATCTTGACTTTCGAAGCAGATATATTGAATAAATGAGTACTATAAAAGGGAAAA